>OGXF01000112.1_pt1 | contig 73070 bp, 101 predicted proteins | sample 1576191 | NCBI WGS metagenome assembly OGXF01 (sample SAMEA3541545, study PRJEB24748) | human gut metagenome | biome: human gut; feature: human-associated habitat; material: faeces | place: China | collected 2012
GGAAAGGAGCAGCACCGGGAAGTCGCGCGACGCCTTCGGATCCGGAGGACCGGCACATTTGAAGTTACAGCGCAGCAGTCAGATAACGGAAAAGCAATCAAAGGGATTAGTGTTGCTATTTGGTCTGAAGAAAATGGTCAAGATGATTTGAAGTGGTACACAAATTCAAATGTATCAGGGGGGAAAGTCAAAGTTCAATTTAATTTAGCAAATCATGGTAATCGTGCAGGAAATTACATCACGCATATTTATACAAATTACACGGACGGTAGTTGTTCAGGAGTTGCTTTGGAGAATACTAAGATTAACCCGAAAGCACCGCAAATTTCCGTAAAAAATGGTGCTATCCAAATGACAACAGATATTTATGCACCATCAAATGGTCAGATTAAATATGCAGTTTGGTCTGAGGAGAATGATCAAGATGATTTAAGATGGTATGAAGATAGTGGTAAAGGAATTACGCAAGCAGATTTGAAAAATCATAGCGGATATGGAAGATATTTTGTTCATACTTATTTATCTCAAGGTGGGAAAATGATTGGAATTAATGGTCAAGACATTGTCATTAATAAACAAGAAGTTTCGTATCAGATTAACAAAGTTAACGATACAACTTACGATGTATTAGTAACTAATGTGCCAGAATACATTACTTCTATCGCTGTACCTGCTTGGTCTAACGCAAATGGTCAAGATGATATAAAATGGTACACTACTACTAAAGTAGATAATGGGACATATAAGGCGCAAATCAATTTAGCAAATCATGGTTATGCATCAGGAGACTATAGTGTCCATATCTATGGTCAAAATGCGATTACTAATAACTTTGAAGGATTGAAAGGAACTTCAGGTTTTAGAGCAGACAATGTTCCAAATCAGAATGCTACCCCAACCCCTCGTATCACGACTTACATCAATGAAACGAATACTTACCCTGTTGGTCAGTGTACTTGGGCGGTGAAATCATTAGCACCATGGATTCCGAATTGGCTTGGAAATGCTGGTGGCTGGGCTACAAATGCCAGAGCTAAGGGATTTAGGACTGGTTCAACGCCACGTGTGGGGGCGATTGCAGTTTGGCCCAATGATGGAGACGGTTACGGTCACGTAGCTTATGTGACAGATGTAGCTAGTAATACACGTATTCAAGTTAAAGAATCTAATTACGCTGGAAATCAATACATAGCGAATTTCCGTGGTTGGTTTAATCCACTTGATTCATTTTGGGGTGGAAGTGTAACCTACATTTATCCAGATTAATCATAAGGCGGCGATTTTGAAGTCGCTATTTGTTATATTGCATTTATATGCGCTTGAATGCCATAAAGATTCATGTTACAATGGTGAAAAGGAAGTAAGAAAGAGGAGGAAGCATTTGAAAAAGAATGTCCTGCGAAGTTGTCTTTTATCGCCAGTGATTATCGGAGCTTTTCTAAGCTCAGGTTTAGTTTTGGCAGATGAAAATACAACGATTTCTACAACAGCTGAGAATATTCAAGCGGAGCAAGTTTCATCAACGACAGAAAACAATTTTGCAGATACATCTGTATCCGAAGTAGAACAAGCAACGGAATCGTTATTTGAACAGTCGCTTGTAGAAGATAGCGGTAACGAAACAACGGTTTCTGAAAATAATTCTTCAATAGATTCAGCAACTACAGACACAACAGATGCGACAGTAGTAGCTAATGAGTCAGGGTTGTCTGATATGTCAGATAACCCTAGTGCTAATAAAAAAGCAGAAGAAGTCAGTGAGGATTCTCAAACAGCAGAAGTGGTAGAAACAAGCACTACAATCACTAGTGCTGTGGATGAAGAAGCTACGGAAGATGACAATGAGACTGAAACTTTGACTGTGAATACTGATACTGTTTCTGAAGTCAATACAGCAAGTCTTGCGACGTCATTGGTGCAATCAACAGCAAAGAAAGTGACTTCAACCCAGACTCAAAAATCATTAGTAGAGGCTTCTGTTTCTGGAAATACGCTTTCCATTCAATATAATGGAATTATCACAGCAGGAGAATCTCTAAAATTTGCGGTTTGGTCTGACAATAATGACCAAGATGATTTGGTTTGGTATGATGCAGATGCTTCTGGTGCGGCTTATATCGATTTATCAAATCATAAAGATTACGGTATTTACAATATTCACACCTATTCTTTCAAAAATGGTCAAACTACTGGTTTGAATGCTATGACTGTAACGGTGGCACGGCCAGAAGTCACAACAAATATTACACAAACGAGCAATGGCAATTTCACCATTACAATTAACAATGTGCCTGATAGCATCACTAGTATTTTAGTGCCTGTTTGGTCTGATAAAAATGGCCAAGATGATATAAAATGGTATTCTGCTACACAAACTGGGATAGGAACTTACCAAGCTACGATTTCAGTTGCCAATCATAATAGTAACAATGGTCATTATAGCGCCCATATTTATGGACAAAGCAGTATCACAGGTGGCTTAATTGGTTTGGCAGTAACGTCTGGTTTTGATAATGTAGATACTCGTCCTAATGCCACAGTTTCAGTTGTTAATTATTCTGAGAATAAAACAACATTTGATGTCGTTGTCACTGGTAGCTCTGCAACAAAAACAATCACATCAGTTGCTATCGCTGTCTGGTCAGAGGATAAAGGGCAGGACGACCTTATCTGGTACACACCAACGATTACCAATAATTCTGCGCGTGTAACGATTGATATTGCTAATCATTCTAACACATCAGATATTTACAATGTTCACGTTTATACTGACTACGCTGACGGTACACGTGTGGGGCAAGTTTTGGGAGCTTATCAAATTACAAAACCAACGCCTAAAAACGATGTGACGGCAACCCTGACAAGTGATGGTATTGCTTTAACATTGGATTCTAATACCGTAACGGATTATAGCAAGGTTAAATTTGCGGTTTGGTCAGATGACGAAGGTCAAGATGATTTGGTTTGGTACGATGCAAGTTCTTCTGGAACAGCTTTAGCATCATATGAAAATCATTCAGGATATGGAACTTATCATATTCACACGTATTCATTTGAAACAGGTAAAGCCGTTGGTTTGAATGCGACAGATATTATTATTGAAAAGCCAAATGTTCAAACAACTATTACTAAAGTTGATGACAATACCTACAAAGTCACGGTGACAAATGTGCCAATTTATATCAAATCAGTATCTTTACCAGTTTGGAGTACGGTAAACGGACAAGATGATATTGATTGGTTAACTGCAACTAAAGAAGATTCATCAACTTATACTGGTACCATTTCATTGAAAGATCATCATTATGATTCAGGTGACTACAATGTTCACGTTTATGGGCAAAGCAAACTCGGCAATCATTTTATCGGCTTAGCTGTAACCAAAGGTTTTACAGTCACAGAAACAAGTGCAACAGCACCAACAATAACTGTTTCAAATTATGCTAAAGATAGTGGAGTATTGACTGTTACAGTCTCTGAGACAAGCACAAGTAAGCAATTGAAATTCATTCGTGTAGCGGCTTGGTCAGAAAGTGATCAATCTAACCTTTACTGGTACACAACATCAGATATTACTAATGGCACAGCAAGCTTAACAGTAGATGAAAAGTATCATGATTACATCAAAGGTGATTATACGGTGCATGTCTATGTTGATTTTAGTGATGGGACAACATCAGGTTATAATCTAGGTAGCTATACTTTTAATGCAGACCAACCTGTTCAGCAAGAGTCGTCCTATTTCATTGACATCAGTAGTCATAATGGCGTTATTTCAGTTAGTGAATTCCTATCATTGAAGAGTCAAGGAATTACAGGTGTGGTTGTTAAATTGACAGAAGGAACAAGTTATACCAATCCATATGCAAGTTCTCAAATTAGCAACGCACAAGCAGCTGGTTTGAAAGTTTCAGCTTATCATTATTCACATTATGAAACGGCTGCGGAAGCTAAAGCCGAAGCGCAATACTTTGTTTCGGTTGCAAAATCATTAGGGCTTTCAAGTTCAACAGTTATGGTTAATGATATGGAAGCTTCAGAAATGCTAAATGGAGATATTAATGCTAACACGCAAGCTTGGAAAGAAGAAATGACTCGCCTTGGTTATGGTGACTTGGTTTACTATACAATGGCAAGTTGGTTGGATATCAAGGGCGGAAAAGTTAGCACATCAACATTTGGCATGTCTAATTTCTGGGTAGCTCACTATGTTTATGGATACACCTATTTAGATCAAGAAACGGCTAAATCCCTTGCTTATTATTCATCAGCAGCGGCATGGCAATATACAAGTGTATCACCTAAATTATCACATGCTTTAGATGAAAACATTGATTATACTGGTCGCTTCACATGGTAAAGGAGGTTACCAATGAAAAAGAAATTGAGATGTTACCTAACCTTACTTTTGTCTTTAGGATTGCTAGCGGCGTGTTCTACGCATTCGCAAAATAGTACCAATCAGAGTTCTTCGTCAACTACCGTAAGTAGTAGTGTTAAGAAATCGACAAGTTCAAGTGAGACAAGTACATCATTAACTGTTTCATCTGAATCAGAAGAAGCATCATCAACGGAAAGTTCATCATCAACAGAAGTTACGTTAGCTCCAATTAATACAGGTGCTATTTTGAAAGCAGACTATTCAACAATGGCTGGAACGTGGCAGAATGCTTCTGGGGAAACTTTGACGTTTAATGATGCAGGATTGGCAACAGAAGGGTTAACGGCTGATTTTCTGGATATTGATCAAAATGGAATCTTACTCTTAGATGTTCAAACAGGGTCAAAAACAAATGTGACACTTTACATTGTACCTGCTAATACTAGCTTTTCTAGTGATTATTTGAACGGACAAAGTGATAATTCTGAGGTATCAAAAGACCGTATAATTTCTTCTGCCGATATTAGTTCTGGAGATATCGCTAACAAAGCTTATTATCATGTATCAGAATAAAAGTCTTAAATTTTAAAACGAACTCGTTTATTAATTTTATGACTCGTTAAAAAACAGTCCACTGGACTGAACTCGTTCATTAATTTCAAGACTCATGAAAAAACAGTCCACTGGACTGTTTTTTTATGCTATAATGGTAATGAAAAAAATAGAGGTGAATAATGTCTTACGAAAATTTATTAAATCGTTTTTTAAGCTACGTGAAAGTGAATACGCGTAGTAATCCTGATAGTACTACAACACCTTCAACTCAGACTCAAGTTGACTTTGCATTAAACGTTTTGAAGCCTGAGATGGAGGCAGTTGGTTTGCAAGATGTGCACTATTTGACAAATGGCTATCTTGTTGGTACTCTACCAGCTAACGATGCAACAAAAACACGTAAAATTGGTTTTATCGCACACATGGATACAGCTGATTTCAACGCTGAAGGTATCAAACCACAAGTTATTGAAAATTATGCAGGTGGCGCTATTGAACTTGGTCAATCTGGTTATGCCCTCAATCCAGAAGAATTTCCTAATTTAAATAACTACCTTGGTCAAACCTTGGTAACAACTGACGGAACAACCCTTCTTGGTTCTGATGATAAATCAGGTATTGCTGAAATCATGACAGCCGTTGAATACTTGGTAGCTCATCCTGAAATCAAACATGGTGAGATTCGTGTTGGTTTTGGTCCTGACGAAGAAATCGGTGTCGGTGCTGATAAATTCGATGTTGATGATTTCAACGTTGACTTTGCTTACACGGTCGATGGTGGACCACTTGGCGAAATTCAATACGAAACATTTAGTGCAGCTGCTTTGGAAGTTGATTTCATGGGACGTAACGTTCACCCAGGAACAGCTAAAAATCAAATGATTAACGCTTTGCAACTAGCGATTGATTTCCATAATCAACTACCAGAAAATGAACGTCCTGAAAATACAGAAGGCTATGAAGGATTCTTCCATTTACATGGTACGGAAGGTACTGTGGAAAAAGCGCACAGCTCATATATTATCCGTGATTTTGAAGACGACTCATTTGAAAATCGTAAAAAATTGGTTCAAGAAATTGCTGATAAGATGAATGCTGAATTAGGTAAAGAAAGTGTCATTGTCAATCTTCATGACCAATACTACAATATGAAGAAAATCATTGAAAAAGACATGACACCAGTTGAACTTGCTAAGGAAGTCATGGAAGATTTGGAAATCAAGCCAGTTATCGAGCCAATTCGTGGCGGAACAGATGGTTCAAAAATCTCATTTATGGGAATTCCTACACCAAATCTATTTGCAGGTGGTGAAAATATGCATGGCCGCTTTGAATTTGTCAGTCTTCAAACAATGGAAAAAGCTGTGGATGTTATTGTCGGCATTGTCCAAAAATAACCTTAAGCTTTACATAAGTATTGTTTGTTAGAATCGACTAATGGAGGACTGTTATGATTAAAATCTTTGGAAAGATGCGATACCATTGGCAACCTGAATTATCTTGGTCAATTATCTATTGGTCAATTGCCGTGGCGCCAATGTTTATCGGCTTATCATTACTGTTTGAGCGGACAAAAATACCAAGTCAATTTTTTATCTTATTTGCTATCTTTATTGTGCTGGTTGGTCTTGGTTTTCATCGGTATTTCGTTATCGAAGACAATGGAAGATTACGGATTGTTTCTTTGAATCCTTTTAGAAAATCAAGCGTAGCGATTGCGCAGATTAAAAAGATTGAAGTCAACAAATCTGGGATTATCATAAAAATCAAAAATCAGCCAGATCGTATTTTTTATATGAGAAAATGGCCTAAGAAATATTTTTTAGATGCTTTGGCAGTTCATCCTGACTTTTTTGGCGAAGTAGAATTGATAGACAATTTTATCAAGTTAGATTACTTCGAAGTTTACAAGGCTAACGAAAAAGCTCCTACAAAATCGTAAGAGCCTTTGTTGGGCAGGATCTGATAGCAGTGAGGGTGTCTTGATCTGAGTTAGGAACAACTTTTTCTAAGTCCTCAGAATCAGCGAATTTTACGATACCGTCATCATGGTAATCAAAAAGTTTAGAGTATGTCTGGCATAGGCCACAAGCAATACATTTTTGGGGAATTATTGATACTTTCATAGTATTATTGTAATATGAATTGATTTATTTAACAAGGGGACATTATGGCAAAACAACCGTGGGAAGAAAAAGTAGTTGATGACAACGAAATTAAAATTAGCCGTAAAACAAAAGGCTCTGCTATTAGTACGCCTTTGTTGACAGCGTTGCTTAGTATTTTCTTTGTCATTGTCGTTGCGATTTTGTTTGTTGTTTTTTACACTTCAAATCGTGGTAGTGATAAAGCATCAGAGACGTCGAATTTTTATGGTGCATCATCATCTAGTGTTGTTTCTTCATCGTCAGAGGCGTCATTATCAGAGACAACGACTGATGCGTCATCAACAGATGCAAGTTCAGATGATACAACTGAATCTTCAAGCTCTACTGGTAGCGGCGACACTATTACTGTTTTATCAGGAGAAGGTGCAGCTTCTATTGCAGCACGTGCAGGCATTTCAGTTGAAACACTCTATGAGCTTAACCCTGACCACATGACATCGGGTTATTGGTATGCTAACCCAGGAGATGAAGTTTACATTAATTAGGAAGAAAAGGAAATCATGAAATCAATTAGAATTGCGATTGATGGTCCTGCTTCAAGTGGAAAGAGTACTGTAGCCAAGATTATTGCTAAAAATCTTGGCTATACTTATCTTGATACTGGAGCAATGTATCGTTCAGCAACTTATCTAGCTTTGCAAAATGGATTAACAGAAAACAACGTCCAAGAAATTTTAGAAGCTTTGTCTAAGCACCCTATTTCTTTTGGACGTGCCGAAGATGGTAGTCAAACTGTTTTTGTTGGTGACAAAGATGTGACACTTGCTATTCGCCAAAATGATGTGACAAACAACGTTTCTTGGGTGGCAGCTATACCAGAAGTTCGCGAAGAACTGGTTGATCAACAACGTCGCATTGCTAAAAATGGCGCTATCATCATGGATGGTCGTGACATTGGAACGGTTGTTTTACCAGATGCAGAATTGAAAATTTTCTTGATTGCGTCGGTAGAAGAACGAGCAGAACGTCGTTTTAAAGAAAACCAAGAAAAAGGTATTGAAACGGATTTTGAAACATTGAAGCGTGAAATTGCAGAACGTGATTACAAAGATAGTCATCGTAAAGTTTCACCGTTGAAAGCTGCTGATGATGCCATTACTTTTGATACAACTGGTGTTGATATCGACGGTGTTGTCAAATTTATTCAAGAAAAAGCAGAAAAAATCATTGACATGAATTAGTCTATGTGATAGAATAGAAACAATGAGAAAAGCAGAAGTGGGAACTTCTCGCCTTGCGACTAAGGTTGTCTGGCCCAACATGTCAAAGATTCTTTCGGGAATACTATGTATGTACGGGCTTGATTTGTCAAGTCCGTTTTTGTTTTTCTCTAAAAAAATAAAGAGGTGAAAATCATAGCTAAGAAAGATCTATTCATTAACGATGAAATCCGCGTTCGCGAAGTTCGTCTCGTTGGTCTTGATGGTGAACAACTAGGAATTAAACCATTATCAGAAGCACAAGCTATTGCTGATGATGCTAATGTTGACTTGGTTTTAATTCAGCCACAAGCTACGCCACCTGTTGCAAAAATTATGGACTATGGAAAGTTCAAATTTGAGTATCAAAAGAAACGTAAGGAACAACGTAAAAAACAAAGCGTTGTGACTGTTAAAGAAGTTCGTCTTAGCCCAGTTATCGATAAAGGTGACTTTGAGACTAAACTTCGTAACGGCCGTAAATTCCTTGAAAAAGGAAACAAAGTGAAAGTCTCAATTCGCTTTAGAGGTCGTATGATTACTCACAAGGAAATTGGAGCAAAGGTATTGGCGGAATTTGCAGAAAGAACGCAAGATATTGCTATTATTGAGCAACGAGCTAAGATGGATGGACGTCAAATGTTCATGCAACTTGCTCCAATTCCTGACAAAAAATAATTGTCAATTTTAAATATTTTAAGAGGAGAATTCTAAAATGCCAAAACAAAAAACTCACCGCGCATCAGCTAAACGTTTCAAACGTACAGGTTCTGGTGGATTAAAACGCTTCCGTGCGTTTACTTCACACCGTTTCCACGGTAAAACTAAAAAACAACGTCGTCATCTTCGCAAAGCCGCTATGGTGCACTCAGGAGATTTCAAACGTATTAAAGCAATGCTTTCAGGTCTTAAATAAGAATAAAGCATTTACTCAATATTATTAAGAATTATTTGGAGGAGAATATAAATGGCTCGTGTTAAAGGTGGCGTTGTATCACGCAAACGTCGTAAACGTGTATTGAAACTTGCTAAAGGTTACTATGGTGCAAAACATATCTTGTTCCGTACTGCAAAAGAACAAGTAATGAACTCTTACTACTATGCATACCGTGACCGTCGTCAGAAAAAACGTGATTTCCGTAAACTTTGGATCACACGTATCAATGCGGCAGCTCGTATGAATGGTTTGTCATATTCACAATTGATGCACGGTTTGAAATTAGCTGAAATCGAAGTTAACCGTAAAATGCTTGCTGATTTAGCAGTTAACGATGCAGCAGCTTTCACAGCTCTTGCAGATGCAGCTAAAGCTAAACTTGGTAAATAAGAATTAAAACAAACGTAAGTTCTACTTACAATCAATTAAGAGTGCTAAGCTTACAGCTTAGTGCTTTTTTTATTCAATAGAATAAAACATGTGAACTATTTATATCGTTACCTAGTGCGCTATGATTTAGACGTTAAGAATTTTGAAATAGCGTGTTCGGGATTACCGTCGAAAAACGGTGATAAGATATTGTTTGCAAGACAGGATTTATTATTTACTTGTGAGTTCGATTTTGGGTCTGCTAGAGGAGAGTTAGGAGAAGTTAGAAGGTAACTTCGACTTTGGAGATAATGATAATATAGGAGTACAAGAAAAATCCCAATCACTAAATGTAATAGTGATTGGGATTTTTCTTGTACTAATTACGGTTAAGAGTCGTCATCACTTGAGCTTGATGAGCTACTGTGCAGTTGCATATAGCTTGGAGCTTTAAAGAGGTCAACGGTAGATTGGTTACCATTTTCGCTATATAAGCTTGTCGATTCATCACCTAGTTTTTTCTCTATCGATTTCAGGCTCTTCAAGGAGTTGGAGTAGGAAATCGACGAACTATCAACGGTTTCTAAACCAGTATCTGTGTCAAAGCGGAGTAAATCTCCCGTCTGGACTTCGTCACTAACGGAAAGCTGTTTAGCAACGGCATTGCGGATTTCTTTTGTTGCCGCAGTAGTGCTTTCATCTGGATTGGTGATTTCTTCACCAGTCGCTGTGTAGTAGAGATGTCCACTATAGCTTGTGTATGTAGGTGTGATATAATATCCAGCTGTTCTGAGAGCAACAGTTTGATCGTTATCCTCAGAAAGCAAATCTTGTCCAAGTTGAACATAGTTGCTAGTATCGACACCAAGCAAGTGAAGAAGTGTAGGTAAGGCATCAACCTCACCACCATAGGTGTCACTAATAAAGCCGTCTGTGTACCCTGGAATGTGAATCATAAATGGAACACGTTGGAGCATAGCATTATCGTACTCTGTCCAAGTTTCTGAATCTTTACCAAGTAGAGGAGCTAGGCTAGTATTTCTTGAATTTGAAATACCGTAGTGATCCCCATAAAGCACGATAATAGAATTGTCATATAAACCAGATTCTTTTAAGTAATTGAAGAAAGCCTCAATGGCAGAATCAAGGTAATTAGCTGTAGCGAAGTAACCATTAATGGTCTCATCATCAGTTTGAGCTAGTGGGAAACCTTCTTCATCAGATTCTCCGGCTAAGCTAGTGTAAGGATAGTGGTTACTTACTGTGATAAATTTCGTATAGAATGGTTGTTGAAGGTGTTCTAAATACTTAATAGAATCAGCAAACATGTATTTATCATTCAAACCATATTGGAATGAATTTTCATCAGTTTGCTCTTGGAAATATGATGAATCAAAGAAGTAGTCATATCCCCACTGTTTATAAGTATTGTTACGATTCCAGAACGAACCGACATTACCATGGAATACAGCGCTAGTATATCCGCCTGTTTGAGCAAGAATAGAAGGAGCAGCAAACGCTGTATTATCTCCACCATAGTTAACCATATATGATCCACTGCTAAGTCCGAAAAGCGATGTTTCCATTAATGTTTCGGCATCGGAAGTCTTACCAGCCTTAACTTGGTTAAAGAAGTTTGAAAAAGAAATAGTTGAGTTTGAGTGATATAGCGAATTAAGGAATGGTGTTACTTCATAAGATTGTCCATCAACTTCCAGTTTGTAGTCAATCAAGAATTGTTGGAAACTTTCCAAATGAATAACGATAACATTTTTCCCTTGAGCAATACCATAATACTTAGAGTTTGGTGCTGCATAATGTTCTGAGACGTATTCTTTAACCTCGGTCAAATCGTCAGCAGTTGCTTCACTACGTTCTTTTTCAGCTTGATAAGTTTGGTTAGCACTATAGACGGTGAAAGATGGTAAACCAAGCGCTCTAACGACATAGACATTTGAGAAACCACGAGTTAGCAACTCAGGTCTATCAATTTCCGCCATAAAAAGGTTGATAGAGAAAAGCAGAGCCGATAATGCTGTAAATGCAAAACTAGCACGTTTGTTGAAAGGACGTTTATCTGTTTTTATTTTTTTTGTAGCAAATAAAATAATTAAGATAATATAATCAAGGACATAGACAATATCCCAAACTCGCAGTAGATTTAAGGCAGAATCCCCTAAACCAGCAGAAACCTTACTACTTGCAAGCATTGCACTAACAGTAATAAAATCAGAAAACTCACGGAAATAAATGGCGTTAGCGATAAGTAGAATATTTAAAATAGTGTAAATAATCCAACTAACGGCATAAAAAACACGTGTCCTTTTAATATAAAGGCTTAATCCAAGTAAAAGCAAACCAATCGGAATGGGGTTAATTATTGAAAGGAAAACTTGATATAAATTTCCCAAATCAAGACTAAAATCAACATGGTAAGCCCACATGGTTTTTAGCCAATACATAAACAAAAGCGTCAAAATGAATCCCAAGCGTGTGTTTAGCACGTGTGAGATAACTTGTTTCAATTTCTTCACTGTAGGAACTTCCTTTATTTTTTTTCCTAAAGATAAAATCTCAGTTTCAATTATATCATAAAAACTTTTTTGTTATGTGTGAGAAATATAAAATTTAGTAGGAAAAATTCTGAATTTTTGATATAATAGGCTTCATGAACAAACTATACGTGGATTCTTTCGTTGAAAAGAAAATTAAGCGTGGCATTCAACTTTTGGATGGAAGAGATTTTCATCAACTTGATTTTGATAATCAGTCGGTTGCTGTTTACAATCATTCTCATCAATTTCTAGGAACGGCTTACTTGTCTCGACAAAATAAGGGAATCGGTTGGTTTTTAGGTCCAAGAAAAATTGAATTGACAGAATCTTATTTTGTGGACTTGTTTACAAAAGCTAAAAAACAACGCCAAAACTTTGAAAATTCAGATTTAACAACAGCTTATCGATTATTTAATCAAGATGGAGATAATTTTGGTGGTGTGACGATAGATCGTTATGCTGATTTTGTCGTATTTTCTTGGTATAATATGTTTATTTATCAGCATCGCGATGTTATTATAAATGCCTTCCAAAAAGTTTATCCAGCTATCAAAGGCGGTTATGAGAAAATTCGTTTTAAAGGACTTGATTACGAATCAGCTCATATTTATGGTCAAGAGGCACCAGCGTCATTTACCATTTTAGAAAATGGTGTCAAATACAGTGTTTTTATGAATGACGGGTTGATGACAGGAATTTTTCTAGACCAACATGACGTTCGTGATGCTTTGATTAATGAACTTGGACTTGGAAAACGTGTCCTTAATATGTTTTCATATACCGCGGCATTTTCAGTAGCAGCAGCAATGGGTGGCGCTACTGAAACAACATCTATTGACCTTGCAAAACGCTCACGTGAATTGTCACAAGCGCATTTTGAAGCGAATGGTCTTGATTTGAGTAATCACCATTTTGTGGTAATGGATGTTTTTGAGTATTTCAAATACGCAAAACGTAAACAATTGACTTTTGATTTGATTGTTATTGACCCACCAAGTTTTGCACGGAATAAAAAGCAAACATTTTCTGTCGCTAAAGACTACCACCGTTTGATTAGTCAAGCTTTGGAAGTTATGTCAGAAAATGGCACTATTATTGCTTCAACTAATGCAGCTAACTTGACGGTCGCACAATTTAAAAAGCAGTTAGAAAAAGGCTTTGCTTCTGTTAAACATGACTATGTCCGTTTGCAACAATTGCCAAGTGATTTCACGGTTAACAAAGCAGATGTCAACAGTAATTATTTGAAAGTATTTACAATAAAGGTTAAAAAATGAAAATAGTAGTACCTATAATGCCTAAAAATTTAGAAGAGGCACAGTCGATTGATATTTCGAAATTCGACGAAGTCGATATTATTGAGTGGCGAGCAGATTTCTTAGATAAGGATGACATTATGACTGTTGCGCCAGCTATTTTTGAAAAATTTTCAGGTCGAGAAATTATTTTTACCATTCGTACGGATAAGGAAGGTGGCAACATTAACTTATCTGACGATGACTATGTTGAGCTTTTGAAAAATATTAATGCTATTTACCACCCAGATTACGTTGATTTTGAATATTTTTCTCATAAAGAAGCTTTTCAACAAATGTTAGACTTCCCAAATCTTGTTTTGTCATATCATAATTTTGATGAAACCCCTGAGAATTTGATGGAGTCATTTTCTGAACTAACGGCCCTTGCTCCACGTGTGGTTAAAGTTGCTGTTATGCCACAGAGTAAACAAGATGTGTTGGATTTGATGAATTACACACGTGGTTTCAAAACATTAAATCCAGAACAAGAATACGCAACGATGTCTATGGGAAAACTTGGACGCGTTTCACGTTTTGCTGTTGATGTTTTTGGCGCTTCGTGGTCATTCGCTAGTTTGGATCAAGCAAGTGCGCCTGGACAGGTTGCTCTTGCAGATATGAAACATATTAGGGAGGTACTTGATGCAGATTAATGGATACACGCGCTTAGCTGCGGTTGTTGCAACACCGATTAAACATTCTATTTCACCATTTATTCATAACTATGCTTTTGATAAAACCGGTGTTAATGGTGTTTATGTCGCTTGGGATATTCCTGAAGAAGATTTGGCAATTACGTTAGAAAATGTAAAACGCTATGATATGTTTGGCGTGAACATTTCAATGCCTTACAAACAAAAAGTGATTCCTTACATGGATGAATTGACTGATTCTGCCCAATTGATTGGGGCTGTTAATACGGTTATCAATCGTGATGGCAAATTAATTGGTCACAATACAGATGGTATTGGTTTCTTCAGAAGTCTAGCGACATTTGCTGATTTTGATGTTAAAGATAAAACGATGACGATTCTTGGTGGCGGAGGAGCTGCCACAGCACTCATTGCGCAAGCTAGTCTTAATGGTGCTAGTCATATTAACATTTTTAACCAAACTCAGTTTTTAGAGGCGACACGTGAGAAAGCGCAAGAATTTTCCGATAAAACGGGTGTATCTATCGCTGTTTATCCAGTTGAAGATTTAAAAACAATTCAAGAAAAAGTCTTAGATTCACAACTTTTCGTCAATGCTACAAGCGTAGGTATGGACGGAAAATCAATGATTATTACAGAAAATTTTGAATTTCCAGCAGGTTTGTTGGTTGCTGATACGATTTATCAACCATTTGAAACACCATTTTTGAAATTAGTTCGTAGCAAAGGCTTAACAGCTTTTAATGGTTTAGGAATGCTTTTATTCCAAGCTGCTGAAGCTTTCGAAACCTGGACTGGTGAAACAATGCCTACAGCTGAAATCTGGTCAGCGCTTGAAGAAAAATATAACACGAAATAAGAACAACTGATAGGTGATGCGAATGAAATTGAATGTTAATCTCCCACAGACACCTTATGATATTGTGATTGAAAAAGGTATCTTATCAAAAGCTGGTGATTGGGTCAAAAAACTTTGGAAACCACAAAAAATCGCTATTATTACTGATAATCATGTTGGCAGTTTATATGCTGAAAAGATTAAGCGAAGCATTGAAAATGCTGGTTTTGAAGTGATTGTCTTTGGCTTTTTGGAAGGTGAAGCTTCTAAAAATTTAAAAACAGTTAACAAAGTTTATGAATTTCTTGTTAAAAATGGTATGACACGCAGTGACGGTATTGTTGCGCTTGGTGGTGGTGTCGTAGGAGATTTAGCAGGTTTTGTAGCCTCTACTTATATGCGTGGCATTCATTTCTTACAAATTCCGACGAGTTTAACAGCTCAAGTTGATTCATCTATTGGTGGTAAAACAGGGGTTAATACGCCATTTGCCAAAAATATGGTGGGGACATTTACCCAACCAGATGGTGTTTTAATTGATCCTGAAACTTTACAAAGTCTTGGCAAACGTGAACTCATTGAAGGTATGGGGGAAGTTATCAAATATGGTTTGATTGATGATGTTGAACTTTGGAAAGAATTATCTGCTATGGATGGCTCCCCTGAAAGCATTTTAGAGCATGCTGAGAGTATTATTTACCGTTCGTGCAATGTTAAACGTAAGGTTGTTGTTGAAGATGAACTTGATAATGGTGTTCGCCTTTATCTTAACTTTGGCCATACCATTGGTCATGCGGTTGAAGCGACTGCGGGCTATGGAAAAGTCATGCACGGTGAAGCTGTTGCCATTGGAATGGTACAAATTTCTCGTGTTGCTGAGAAAAAAGGCTTGATGCCTCAAGGTATTACGGAAGAAATTTTTGACATGTGCCAAAAATTTGGTTTACCTACAGATTACGAACCATGGCATGTTGACGAACTTTATAGTGCTTTAGTACATGATAAGAAAGCTCGCGGTAAAATGATTAAGACAGTTATTGTACCAGAGCTTGGTGGCGCAGCAATCAATCAGATTCCACTTGAAGAGATGAAAGAGTATTTGGAGAAGTAAGATGAGATATTTGACAGCTGGTGAATCCCATGGACCACGTTTGACAGCAATTATTGAAGGAATTCCTGCCGGGCTTCCTTTGACTGCTGAGGATATTAATGTTGACTTAAAGCGACGTCAAGGTGGTTATGGGCGTGGTGGACGTATGAAAATCGAATCAGATAAGGTTGAAATCACATCTGGTGTACGTCATGGAAAAACAACTGGTGCTCCAATTACCCTTCATGTCATCAATAAAGACCATGAAAAATGGCTTGATATTATGGCGGTTGAGGATATTGATGATAGCTTAAAAACAAAACGTAAAATTACTCATCCGCGTCCAGGGCATGCTGACCTTGTTGGTGGGATGAAATACCGTTTTGAAGATTTGCGTAATTCTCTTGAACGCTCATCTGCACGTGAAACAACAATGCGTGTAGCCGTTGGAGCGGTGGCAAAACGTATTTTAGCAGAGCTTGATATCGAAATTGCTAATCACGTTGTTGTTTTTGGTGGCAAAGAGATTGATGTTCCAGAGGGACTGACTGTTTCACAAATTAAAGAATTGGCTAGTCAATCAGAAGTTTCAATTGTCAATCAAGAGCGTGAACAAGAAATCAAAGATTATATTGACCAAATCAAAAAAGATGGTGATACTATTGGCGGTGTTGTTGAAACTGTTGTTGGTGGCGTTCCAGTTGGTCTTGGTTCTTATGTTCAATGGGACAAGAAACTTGATGCAAAAATTGCAGGTGCGGTCGTTTCAATCAATGCTTTCAAGGGAGTTGAATTTGGTTTAGGATTTAAAGATGGTTACCTCAAAGGAAGCCAAGTCATGGATGAAATTCTTTGGACCGAAGAAGATGGTTACACTCGTCGTACCAATAATCTTGGTGGTTTTGAAGGTGGTATGACTAATGGACAACCAATTGTTGTTCGAGGAGTCATGAAACCTATTCCAACACTTTATAAACCTTTGATGTCAGTTGATATTAAAACACATGAGCCATATAAAGCAACGGTTGAACGTTCAGACCCAACAGCTCTTCCAGCAGCAGGTGTCGTTATGGAAGCAGTTGTTGCAACTGTTGTGACAGATGAAATTCTTGAAAAATTCTCTTCTGATAATCTTGAAGAATTAAAAGAAGCTGTTGCTCGTCATCGTGATTATGTCAAACATTTTTAAAAACATAACATTTTGACAATAGGAGGGCATTGGCTCTCCAATATTGCTATAAAGATTAGCAAATCAGAAATGGAGTAACTATGGAAAATAAAGTGATTTATATTGCAGGTTTAGGTTTAATTGGCGGTTCCCTTGCCTTGGGAATCAGACGTGACCACCCTGATTATAAAATTCTTGGTTATAATCGCTCTGATAAATCACGCAACGTTGCCCTTGAACGTGGAATTGTGGATGAAGCGACTGCTGATTTTAAAGAATTTGCGCCCTTAGCCGATGTCATTGTATTAGCTGTGCCGATTAAGCAAACTATTGAATTTATTAAGGTTTTAGCTGATATGGATTTGAAAGACAATGTCATTATCACAGATGCAGGTTCTACAAAACGTGAAATTGTCGAAGCTGGTGAAAAATACCTTGCTGGACAAAGCGTTCGTTTTGTTGGCTCTCATCCTATGGCAGGTTCTCATAAATCTGGTGCCATTGCTGCTGAAGTCAATTTATTTGAAAATGCTTATTATATTTTCACGCCGTCAAGGCTGACAGATGCTAGTACAATTACTGACCTGAAAGTTATTTTGTCAGGGCTTCATGCGCGCTATATTGAAATTGATGCTGCTGAGCACGACCGTGTTACAAGTCAAATTTCGCATTTTCCACATATTTTGGCAGCTAGTTTAATGGAACAAGCTGGTGATTATGCTTTGGAACATGAGATGACTAACCACTTTGCAGCTGGAGGTTTTCGTGATATGACACGTATTGCGGAAAGTGAACCAGGTATGTGGACTAGTATCTTACTAACTAATAAAACTGCGGTTTTAGAACGTATTGATGATTTTAAAAACAGACTTGATGGCGTTGCGGAGCTTATTTCGCAAAATGATGCCGATGCTATTTGGAATTATTTTAACCATGCCAAAGAAACCCGCAAGGAAATGAACATTCACAAACGTGGTGGTGTCGAAAGCGGTTTTGATATTTTTGTTGATGTTCCTGATGAAGAAGATGTTATCTTGGAAATCTTGGAACTACTTCGTGGAACATCTTTGGTTAACATCCACATTAACGAAGAAAACCGTGAGGATATTAACGGCATTTTGCAAATTTCTCTTAAGAATATCAAAGATTTTGAACACGCTAAGAAAGTTATCAGTGAAAATACTGATTATAAAGTTTATGTTAATTAAGGAGAATTACTATGGCAAATATTTATGATTTAGCAAATGAATTAGAACGTGGCATCCGTGCCCTTCCAGAGTATAAAAAAGCTGAAGAAAGTCGTGCAGCGATTGAAGCAGATACGGCAGCTAAAGAACTTTTCAAAGAATTTACAGATTTCCAACAAGGGCTTTATGCTAAATTGCAATCTGGACAAATGCCTACTGGTGATGAACAGGCTAAAATGCAAGAATTAGGAGCTAAAATTGAAACTAATCCAGTTCTGAAAGCTTACCTCGATGCGCAACAAGCTTTGTCAGTTTATGTATCTGACATTGAAAAAATTGTCTTTGGACCTTTGCAAGACCTTTTGAAATAATGATATTTTACAACCTGACATTCTTTGTTAGGTTGTTTTCGTATTTTCTGAATCAAAGGTCTATAATGAGTGATAACTTTATAAGGGGGAATCTTGTATGTCACGTAAGGTCGGAATTATTGGAATGGGGCATGTTGGGTCAACAGTTGCTCATGGTTTGATTGCTCAAGGTGCATTTGATGATTATGTTTTGATAGATATTAACGAAAAGAAAGTTACGGCGGATGCTGTTGATTTTACAGATGCGGCAGCTAATCTCAATCAGCATGCTAATATCGTTGTTAATGATTATCAAGCGTTGGCAGATGCAGATGTTGTGATTTCAGCTTTGGGGAATATTGCTTTGCAGGACAATCCAGATGCGGACCGTTTTGCAGAATTGCCTTTTACAGCAAAACAAGTACCACTTGTTGCTAAAAAATTAAAAGAAGTTGGTTTTAAAGGTATTATTATCGCGATTTCTAATCCTGTTGATGTTGTGACTAGCCTTTATCAACATTATTCAGGGCTTCCTAAGGAACGCGTCATTGGTACGGGAACGTTGCTTGATACAGCACGTATGAAACGTGCAGTTTCAGAACGTTTCGGTGTAGATGCTCGTAGTGTTTATGGCTATAATTTAGGTGAGCATGGGAATTCTCAATTTACAGCATGGAGCCAAGTGCGTGTGAAGGGGCAACCTATTTCAACATTTACAGATGCTAAGACTTTGGACGAAATTGCTCATGAAGCGATGATTGGTGGGCATACTGTTTTCTACGGTAAAAAATACACTAGCTATGGCATTGCAAGTGCGGCAATCCGTTTAGCTTTGGCTATTGTGTCAGATAGCCACGAAGAATTACCAGTGTCAAATTATTATGAACCGCTTGATACTTATCTTAGCTATCCTGCCATTGTTGGACGTGAAGGAATTATCGAGCAAATAAAATTGACATTACCAGCAGAAGAAGAAGCAAAACTTGAAAAGTCTGCCAACTTTATTAAACGTAAATTTTCAGAAAGTCTAAATTAAAGAAAAAAAGAAATCCCATCTGGAAAATCAGGTGGGATTAGTGATTTAACAAGTGATTCCGAACTTCAGAAATGAAATAAAGTGACCCTGTCACAACAAATAAGTCTTCTGGATTGTCATCTACTCTTGAAAGCCAGTCTTTGTAATCAGCAACTTTTGGGTATTGTTCTGGGTAGTCTGACAATGCCTGCGCCTGATAGAAATCAAATGTTGTGACGGTTAAGTCATAGGTGGACAATTCTTCCAGCATTTGTGTTAAAGGCTTGCGATTTAGCCCTGCAAATAAAATGTGACTGTTTTGTTGAGCAAAGTCATTCTTTAGTAAGTCAACTAATTTGGCGATAGAATCTTCGTTATGAGCACCATCTAGCATTAGATTTGGCTTGATGAGTTCACAACGTCCTGCCCAAACAGTCTCTTCCAGACCAGTTTTGATTGTAATTGGTGTAATAGCTGGCAATTGTTTTTGAAGAATCAATGCAGTCATAGCTGCCAAAGAGGCGTTAGCTTTTTGGTGTTTACCAAGCATTTTAAGCTGAATATCTGGAATAATAGTCTGATGATAAATCATATCAAAAGCTCTGCCATTTTCCATAAACGAAAAATCTTTTCCTAACTCATAAATGCTGGACATTGTCTCTTCGGCTTTCTGATAAAAAACGCGGCGAACGGGCTCTGCCATTTTTCCAAAAATAAAGGGAACGTTTGTTTTTAAGACACCTGCTTTGTGCTGAGCAATCTCAGCTAGGGAATTGCCGAGTGTTTCTCGGTGGTCGATGCTGATTGAGGGGCAAATGACAGCTTTGGCTGTGAAAACATTGGTTGAATCGTAAGTGCCACCAATACCAGCTTCGATGACCGCAATATCGATAGGATTAATGACTGCAAAATAATAAAACATGAGAGCAGTGACTAATTCAAATTCGGTCACTTTGCCGACCTTGTCTTGAAATTTTGCGCTATCAACAAGTGGTTTAATAGCTTGAACTGTTTTTACCAAATCCTGGTCAGGGATTTCAATGCTATCAATAGCAATGCGCTCATTAAAACGAGTGATAAATGGCGATGTGAAAGTACCAGTCTTGTAACCAGAAGCAGTTAAAATATGTTGTAAAAAGCTTGTTGTTGAACCTTTGCCATTAGTTCCGACGACGTGAATCGCAGGAAATTTATCTTGCGGATTGTCGAGCAATGCTAGTAAATACTGCATCCGCTCAAGGCTCGGACGACGTCCGTTAGCTTTATGAGAATGAATCCAGTTTAACGTTTCAATATAATTCATAACTTTTTGATTAAATTCGTAAAAAAGAGGTGAGAACTTAGTGTACTCACCTCTTTTGAGTGTGATTGAGACGGTTGAAAATCAATAGAAGGAGCAAATAATCGCTGAAAACGATATTAGCACTAGTAACGATTACTCAGTTGTTTCGGTGTTGCTACCTGTAGTGGTATCGTCAGAAGTTGTATCTGAACTTGATGGTGTTGTTGAACTTTGGCTTGTAGCAGAGCTTGAACTATAAGTGGTATCTGAACTTGAACTGTAAGTATTGTTGTTACTGTTGTTAGAACCACTATTATAGTTATTATTAGCAGAAGCAGAACTTGAATAAGTTGTCGAAGCGGAAGTATCTGTTTTACTATCGCTGTCACTTTCTTTGATGATAACAGTTGTTGTCGTTGTTGATTTATCTGTTGTCTTTGAGTTTGACCCCTTTAAGGCATTGCTAATGGTAATACTTGCCACAATGATACTAAGAATAGAACCAATAAGAGCAACTGTTTTTTGAAGGGCAGAAAAACCTGTCTTAATGTGTTTTGTTGGGGCAGCTGACTTATCGTTTTTTGATGATGATTTTTGACGTCTTGAGTATTTTTGAGACATGATTAACTCCTTTTTCGCATATGACTCTATTATAAAATATTCTTTTTAAATGTCCAGCGTTAGAATTTTTTTGTTTCAAAAATTATTGTACGTCAAATTCTTAAAGTTAACCTTAAAAAAACTTAAAATTAAAACTTTCACACTCATAAAAGTCTGTGCTATAATGATAGTATTGATTTTTGTGAAGGAAGAAAAAATGATATATTTTGATAATTCAGCTACAACAATTCCCTATCCTGAAGTGTTACGCACTTATCAGGAAGTTGCTAGCAAGATATTTGGAAATCCCTCAAGTTTGCATAATTTAGGAACAAAGGCTAGTCGTATTTTAGAAGCTAGTCGCAAGCAAATTGCGGATTTATTAGGGGTTAAGAGTACTGAAATTATTTTTACGTCTGGTGGTACAGAAAGTGATAACTGGGTACTTAAAGGTGTTGCCTTTGAAAAAGAACGTTATGGCAAACACATCATCGTTTCAGATATTGAACACCCAGCGGTTAAAGAGTCGGCAAAATGGCTAAGCGAACACGGTTTTGATGTTTCATATGCACCTGTTAATGACCAAGGCTTTGTGGATATCAAAGCATTAGCTGCGCTTTTGCGACCAGATACAACTTTGGTATCAATCATGGCAGTAAATAATGAGATTGGCTCTATCCAACCGATTAAAGAAATTTCTGAATTATTAGCTGATAAGCAAGGCATTTCATTCCATGTGGATGCTGTTCAAGCTATTGGAAAAATTCCATCGGCGGATTATTTAACTGACCGTGTTGATTTTGCAAGCTTTTCAGGGCATAAATTCCACAGCGTTCGTGGGGTTGGTTTCATTTATAAAAAAGAAGGAAAAAAATTAACCCCATTATTAGCTGGTGGTGGTCAGGAAGGTGACCTTCGTTCTACAACTGAAAATGTAGCAGGAATTGCGGCTACGGCTAAAGCACTTCGCTTGGTGACTGATAAAGAAGCTTATGCTCTTCCGAAAATTGCCAAGATGAAAGAAGTTATCTATGACGAGCTAGCTAAGCATAAAGATATTGTTATTTTCTCAGGTAAAGATGATACATTTGCTCCAAATATTTTAACCTTTGGAATTAAAGGGGTTCGTGGTGAAGTTGTGGTTCATGCTTTCGAAGAACACGAAATTTACATTTCAACCACATCAGCTTGTTCATCAAAAGCTGGAAAACCTGCTGGAACATTGATTGCTATGGGCGTTCCAACGAAATTAGCACAATCAGCTGTCCGAATCAGTCTTGATGATGATAATGACATGGGACAAGTTGAGCAATTTCTAACGATTTTCAAACAAGTTTACGAAAAAACCAAAAAAGTAAGATAATAAGAAAGGATAAAGAGAGTTTTCTCTTTAATAAACTATGCAGTATTCAGAAATTATGGTTCGTTACGGCGAACTATCAACCAAAGGAAAGAACCGTATGCGTTTCATCAATAAATTGAAACATAACATGAAACACGTTCTTTCAATTTATCCAGATGTGCGTGTTGTTGCTGACCGTGACCGTGCTCACATTTATTTAAATGGCACAGATTACGTATCAGTTGCTGAATCATTGAAACAAATTTTTGGGATTCAAGGCTTCTCGCCATCATACAAAGTTGAGAAAAATCTTGAAACTATTAAGAAAGCAGTTCAAGATGTGATGAAAGATGTTTATCACGAAGGACTAACTTTTAAAATTACAAGTAAACGTAGCGACCATAACTTTGAAATGGATAGTCGCGAATTGAACCAATACCTTGGTTCTGCTGTATTTGAGGTTTTACCAGATATCCAAGCTCAAATGAAAGGTCCAGATGTCAACTTGAAAGTGGAAATTCGTGAAGAAGCAGCTTACCTTTCCTATGAAAATATCAAAGGTGCTGGTGGTCTCCCTGTCGGAACAGCAGGACGAGGAATGTTGATGCTTTCTGGCGGAATTGATTCACCAGTTGCAGGTTACCTTGCTCTTAAACGTGGGGTTGATATTGAGGCAGTTCACTTTGCTAGCCCACCTTATACAAGCCCAGGTGCTCTTAAAAAAGCCCAAGATTTGACACGTAAGTTGACTAAATTTGGTGGTAATATTGATTTCATCGAAGTGCCATTTACAGAAATTCAAGAAGAAATTAAAGAAAAAGCACCTGAAGCTTACTTGATGACTTTGACACGTCGTTTCATGATGCGTATTACTGACCTTATCCGTGAAGAACGTAATGGTTTAGTGATTATTAATGGTGAAAGTCTTGGACAAGTTGCCAGTCAAACACTTGAAAGCATGCGTGCCATTAATGCGGTAACCGCAACCCCAATTATTCGTCCAGTTGTCACAATGGATAAATTAGAAATCATTGATATTGCTCAAAAAATCGATACTTTCGACATTTCAATTCAACCATTTGAGGACTGCTGTACTATTTTTGCACCTGACCGCCCAAAAACAAATCCAAAAATCAAAAATGTTGAACAATACGAAAAACGTATGGACGTTGAAGGACTTGTTGAGCGTGCGGTTGCAGGCATTAAAGTAACAACAATCACTCCACAAGCAGACCACGATGAGGTTGATGACTTGATTGATGATTTATTATAGGAGACAAAAAGCTACCGTTGGTGGCTTTTTAGGTAAATTCTGACTCCTTTGCTAGAAAATGCTATAATAGTGTTTGGAGGTAAGATTAAGTGATGTTTGATAGGATTATTTATAAAAAAACAACGCTTGCTTGTTTGAGTTTTTTGGTGATTTCCTTGCTTGGTTCGGGTGTGTATAGTCTAGCTTTTGAAAAATCGAGCTCTAATACGACACAAACGACAGAAAAACAAGCACAAAACAAAAGCAATACGACGAAAACAGCGCGTGTCATGGCAAATGGTGATATTCTCATCCACAATGGGCTTTATGGAAGTGCTGAACAAGCTGACGGAAGCTATGATTTCACGCCGTTTTTTGAGTACGTCAAGGACTGGATTTCAAGTGCTGACTTGGCTATCGGTGATTACGAAGGAACGATTAGCCCTGATTACCCTTTGGGTGGTTATCCGCTTTTTAATGCACCAAGTGAAATCGCTGACGCTATGAAAGACACGGGGTATGATGTTGTTGATTTAGCGCATAATCACATTTTGGATTCTGGGCTTTCAGGTGCTATCAATACGGTTGAAACCTTTGAAAATTTTGGCTTGTCAACTATCGGTGTTTACAAAGAAAATCGTGATACGGAAGACATTCTCATTAAAAATATCAACGGCATCAAAATTGCGATTTTGGGTTATTCTTATGGCTATAATGGCATGGAAGCGAATGTGGCAGATGAAGATTACGAAAAACATATGTCAGATTTAGATGAAGATAAAATGAAATCAGAAATTCAAGAAGCTGAAAAGAAAGCTGATGTCACAATTGTCATGCCACAAATGGGAACAGAATACGCTCTTGAACCAACAGACGAACAAGTAACGCTTTATCATAAAATGATTGACTGGGGAGCAGATGTTGTGTTTGGTGGACATCCTCACGTTGCTGAGCCGTCTGAAACGCTTGAAAAAGACGGCGATAAAAAATTTATCATCTATTCAATGGGGAATTTTATCTCTAACCAGCGTTTAGAAACGGTTGATAATATCTGGACAGAACGTGGTCTCTTAATGGACGTCACTTTTGAAAAGAAAAATAATAAAACAACAATCAAGACCGTTGCCGCTCATCCGACAATGGTTTGGGTTTGGAGTAAGGGTGTGACGGGCTCAGAAGGCTTTGTGCTTTCCGATTATCGAACGCTTGTTTTGGAAGATTTTATTGAAGGTGGAAAGTATCGTGATATTCTTGATTCAACTATGCAAGAAAAAGTGGATACTGCCTACCAAGAAATGAATGAATTGGTGAATTTACAATGGGATTAAGTCGTCAAAAAGTTAACCTATTTTCAAAGAGTTATGAAGATGTTAAAAAATTATACCTAACTGCCTTTCCAGCAGTAGAACGGTTACCCTATTTGCCGTTAGTTTTGAATGCTTATCGGCGTTTAGCGAATTTTTATGCCTACTATGATAAGGATGACTTTGTTGGTTTAGTGTATTTGTTGGAGAATGAAGAAGTTATCTATCTGTTCTTTCTTGCGGTTAATCCAAATATTCGTTCACGTGGCTATGGCTCTGCCATTTTACAAGACATTAGAAATTTAGCAGGAAAACGTCCGATTATTCTTGCCATGGAACCATTAGATAAAACTGCTGAAAATTATCATCAACGTGTTAAACGAGTTGTTTTTTATGAAAAGAATGGCTTTAATATCACGGATTATTATTATCATGAAGGAACAGAAGTGTATCAAGTCATGGCAACAGATGCCTCACTTAACATTCAAGTAGTGGAAAAATTAACGAAAAAAGCGGTGCTAGGCTTAATTGCTATTTCATTTGAGAAAAAATCAGAATGAAAACGTAATATTGCTAAAAAAGCATAGCATATTCCTTGATTTAATCACTTTATCATGTTAAAATATGAACGTTGACTAAATGCACATCCTGTGCAACCGCACGAAAATCGTTCATAAGTAACTTTCGAAGTTCACGATTTAGGCGAGTCTTCACAAGCGGAAAATCCGCAACAAAAATTTATAGGAGGTGCACGATGAGCACATATGCAATCATCAAAACTGGTGGAAAACAAGTTAAAGTTGAAGTAGGTCAAGCTATCTATGTTGAAAAACTTGATGTTGAAGCTGGTTCAGAAGTAACATTTAACGAAGTTGTTCTTGTTGGTGGTGACAAAACTGTTGTTGGTACACCAGTTGTTGAAGGAGCTACTGTTGTTGGTACTGTTGAAAAACAAGGTAAACAAAAGAAAGTTGTTACTTTCAAATACAAACCTAAAAAAGGTAGCCACCGTAAACAAGGTCACCGTCAGCCTTACACAAAAGTTGTTATCAACGCTATCAACGCTTAATTTGGCAATATTATGATTCAAGCAACTTTTATTCGCCACAAGGGTAACTTAGAAAGTGTTGAACTGATTGGTCACGCTGGTAGTGGTGAGTATGGCTTTGATATCGTATGTGCAGCTGTCTCAACTTTATCAATTAACTTGGTTAATTCGTTAGAAGCTTTGGCAGATTGCAACGCTGATTTAGCTATCAATGAGATTGATGGTGGTTATATGAAGATTGATATCTCTCATGTAACTGAAAAGACAGATGAGAAAGTTCAACTTTTATTTGAAAGCTTTCTTTTAGGAATGACAAATTTGGCAGAAAACTCTCAAGAGTTTGTGTCAGTTCAAGTCATTGCAAACTAATTTGAAAAGAGGACACAACATATGTTAAAAATGAATCTTGCTAACTTGCAACTTTTCGCCCACAAAAAAGGTGGAGGTTCTACATCAAATGGTCGTGATTCACAAGCTAAACGTCTAGGTGCTAAAGCAGCTGACGGACAAACTGTTTCAGGTGGATCAATCCTTTACCGTCAACGCGGTACTCACATTTATCCAGGTGTAAACGTAGGTCGCGGTGGAGACGATACACTCTTCGCTAAAGTTGAAGGTGTTGTACGTTTCGAACGTAAAGGTCGCGATAAAAAACAAGTCTCTGTTTACCCTATCGCAAAATAATAGCGTAAATAGATTACTTGAAAGCTTTGTCAATCATGGCAAGGCTTTTTTGATTACCTGCCCCCCTTGGAAGAGAGCGTTTCCTTGCCAAATTTTGAAACCAGTCTAAAAAGCTATTACAAGTTTGTTAACCATTTTGCAAAAAGAATTAGGAAAACAGGCAACAGTCTAGTTTTTTTGTTATAATAAAGTTGATTGATTTTTAGAAAGAATGATTGAAATGAACATACAACAATTGCGTTATGTCGTGGCGATTGCCAATAGTGGTACATTTCGTGAGGCGGCTTCTAAACTTTTTGTAAGCCAACCCAGTTTATCAGTAGCAATTAGAGATTTGGAAGACGAACTTGGCTTTCAAATCTTTACTCGAACAACAACTGGAGCGGTTTTGACAAGTCATGGGATGACTTTTTATGAGAAAGCTCTTGAGGTTGTGAAAAGTTTTGATTCCTTTGAAAAACAGTTTTCACAAGCAGCAGCGGATTCAGATGAATTTTCAATTGCCAGTCAGCACTATGATTTTTTGCCACCGTTAATTACCGCTTTTTCACAAGCTCATCCAGAACATAAAGATTTTCGTATTTTTGAATCAACGACGATTCAAATTTTAGATGAAATTGCTCAAGGTGATAGTGAGATTGGGATTATCTATTTAAATAACCAAAATCGTAAAGGGCTTTTGCAGCGTATGGAAAAGCTTGGCTTGGAATTTGTTGAGTTAATTCCATTTCAAACCCATATTTATCTTGCTAAAGAACATCCTTTAGCGAAAAAAGATAGCTTGGTTATGGCTGATTTATTAGGATTTCCGACTGTGCGATTTACCCAAGAAAAAGATGAGTACCTTTACTATTCTGAAAATTTTGTGGATACAACGGATAGTTCTCGTATCTTCAATGTTACTGACCGTGCTACTTTGAATGGTATTTTGGAAAGAACAGATGCCTATGCAACAGGCTCTGGTTTCTTAGATAGTCGTAGCGTAAACGGAATTACTGTCATTCCACTTGAAGATGATTTGGATAATAAAATGGTTTACATCAAACGCCGTGATAAGAATTTATCAGCTTGTGCGCTTAAATTTATCGCTGTTATGAAAGATTATTTTGCTAAATTCAGCCCAAAGGTGACTAAATGAAGACATTAAGAAAAGTTTATTTTCCACTTGCTGCTGTGGTTTTGATTGTTTTAGACCAGTTAAGTAAGCTATGGATTGTTAATCACATCACTTTGGACACCATTCAAGAGTGTTTGCCAGGCATTTTTAGCTTAACTTACTTGCGTAATTATGGCGCTGCTTTTTCGATTTTACAAAATCAACAATGGCTATTTGCGGTTATTACGTTTGCGGTCGTTGGGGCTGCTTGCTATTATTTTGTTAAAAATATCAACGGTCAGTTTTGGTTTTTACTTGGTTTAATCCTCATTATCTCAGGCGGTTTAGGAAATTTTATTGACCGTGTGCGCCTTGGTTATGTTGTTGATATGATTCATTTAGATTTTATGAATTTTGCGGTGTTTAATATGGCGGATTCTTATTTAACAGTTGGGGTTGTGATACTATTCATTGCCCTTTGGAAAGAGGAGGAGAATGGAGTTAATCATTAAGGAAGCTGGTATTCGTTTAGATAAGGCGCTAGCAGATTTGACAGAATTGTCACGTAGCCAAGCTAACGATGAAATCAAAAAAGGAACAGTTTTGGTCAATGGCAAAGCTGTTAAAGCGAAATATGCTGTCAAAGTTGGTGATGTTGTCACTTACGAAGTGCCAAAAGAAGAAGTGCTAGAATATACAGCTGAAAATATTCCACTCGATATTATTTACGAAGATGATGACGTTGCTGTGGTCAATAAACCACAAGGAATGGTGGTTCATCCGTCAGTTGGTCATACGTCTGGAACATTAGTGAATGCCTTGATGTACCACATTAAAGATTTATCTTCGATTAACGGTGTGATTCGACCAGGAATTGTGCATCGTATTGATAAAGACACTTCAGGTTTGTTGATGATTGCTAAAAATGATACAGCTCACAACGCACTTGCAGCAGAATTAAAAGATAAAAAATCACTTCGTAAATACGTTGCAATCGTCCATGGCACTATTCCAAACGACCGTGGTGTTATTGAAGCACCAATTGGACGTTCAGAAAAAGACCGTAAAAAACAAGCTGTGACAGCAAAAGGCAAACCCGCTTTAACTCACTTTAAGGTTTTGGAACGTTTTGGAAATTATACGTTGGTTGAGTTGACTTTGGAAACAGGGCGTACGCACCAAATTCGTGTGCATATGGCGTATATTGGTCATCCTGTTGCTGGTGATCCGCTTTATGGACCACGTAAGACATTAAAAGGCAATGGTCAGTTTTTACATGCACAAACACTTGGTTTTACTCATCCAACAACGGGTGAAACATTGACTTTCATGGCAGAAGCACCAGCTATTTTTAAAGAAACATTGGAAAATCTAAGGAATGGCAAAGCTTAATGATAAAGCAGGGGTTGGACAACCAATTTTTGCTTTTTTACCATAGAGTTGGTAAAAGATAATCGTAAATCTCTTGCCAAATAATCATAGTTTTGGTATCATATAGAGAGTAAATATTATCCTTTAATACTGTCCTGTGAGGCAGGCAAGGAGAGAACGGTAAAAGAAGTGTGCAACTGGCATAGTTGTACCTATATTTTGTGGAATCTCCTTGGTAACGAGGAGCTTTTTTGTATATTAGAGAGGTTTGTTTTATGAAAACAAAAGAAATTGTTGACGACGTAACAATGAAACGTGCGATTACACGTATCACTTATGAGATTATCGAGCGTAATAAAAATCTTGATAATATTGTTCTCGCAGGAATTAAGACGCGTGGTGTTTTTATCGCTCGTCGCATTCAAGATCGCTTGAAACAATTGGAAGGAATTGATATTCCAATTGGCGAACTTGATACCAAACCTTTCCGTGATGATATGAAAGTTGAAGAAGATACAACTGATATGCCAGTTGATATTACTGGAAAAGATGTGATTTTGGTTGATGATGTTCTTTATACAGGACGTACAATCCGTGCAGCAATTGATAACTTGGTAAGTCTTGGACGTCCAGCGCGTGTCAGTCTTGCTGTACTTGTTGACCGTGGTCACCGTGAACTCCCAATTCGTGCTGATTATGTTGGTAAAAATATTCCAACAAGTGCTGTGGAAGAAATTATTGTTGAAGTGATTGAAGTAGATGGAAAAGATTGCGTCAGCATTGTTGATCCGAGCTAAGCAGTTATAGAATTGAGGAGGAAGATAAAAAGTGGAAAACGTAAAATATGATGTGCACGATATGCCTAAACCAGGGATGTTGTTTGGACTATCCTTCCAGCATTTATTTGCCATGTTTGGCTCAACGGTTTTGGTTCCAATTTTAGTTGGTATCGATCCAGCAATCGCCCTTTTCTCAAGCGGTTTGGGGACATTGGCACATTTGACAGTAACTAAATATAAAATCCCAGCTTACATGGGTTCAAGCTTCGCTTACATTGCAACGATGCAAATGCTAATGAAAACCGATGGTATTGCGGCAGTAGCACAGGGGGCAATCGCAGGTGGTCTAGTTTACTTAATCGTTGCCTTGATTGTCAAATTTGCTGGAAATGCTTGGATTGATAAAGTTCTTCCACCAATTGTAGTTGGTCCAATCATTATTGTTATCGGACTTAGTCTTGCAACTACAGCTGTTAATGACGTCATGTTAAAAGATGGCGAATATAATTTCACATACTTGTTGATTGGTATGGTAACGCTTCTTGCTGTTATTCTATTTAACATGTATGGTAAGAAAATTATTGGTGTTATCCCAATTCTTCTTGGTTTGATTGTTGGTTATCTTTTCTCCTTGATTGTTGGCGCAGTAACAGGTCAAACGATTGTTGACTTATCAGACGTTGCTAAATCGGCCTGGTTCCAAGTTCCAAGTTTTGATATTCTTTTCGTGGATTATCATTTCAAACTTTATCCAAGCGCGATTTTGACAATGGCACCGATTGCTTTTGTCACTATGACTGAACATTTTGGTCATGTTATGGTGCTTAATAGTTTGACAGGACGTGATTTCTTTAAAGACCCAGGCCTTGATCGTACCCTTACAGGTGACGGTATTGCACAAATTATCGCTGGTGTCTTCGGTGCTCCCCCAGTAACATCTTACGGTGAAAACATTGGTGTTATGGCACTTAATAAGATTTATTCAGTTTATGTTATTGCTGGGGCAGCTGTGATTGCAGTAGTGATGAGTTTTATCGGAAAAATTTCAGCATTGCTTTCTTCAATCCCTACACCAGTTATCGGTGGAATTTCAATTGCTCTCTTTGGTGTTATCGCTTCAAGTGGTCTTAAAATCTTAGTTGAAAATAAAATTGATTTTGACAATAAGAAAAATCTTTTGATTGCAAGTGTTATCTTGGTATCTGGTATTGGTGGTTTGACATTGCAAGTTGCTGGTTTGCAAATTACAGGTGTCGCATTCTCAACACTTTTAGGTATCATTTTGTATCAAATTCTTCCAGAAAAGGATTAAGAAAATGGCAGTTACAGATGGCGTTGTTTCACTAAAACATTTAGTGACTATGGAAACATTATCAAACGAAGAAGTGCTTGGCTTGATTAGACGTGGTGTTGCGTTTAAAACAAATAAGGCGAATTTTAGTTTAGATAGGCAGTATTTTGCAGCAAATCTTTTCTTTGAACCGTCAACGCGTACGCATAAGTCTTTTGAAGTCGCTGAAAGGAAACTTGGATTGGATGTCATTGAATTTGACGCTAAAACAAGTTCAGTGAACAAAGGAGAGACTTTGTATGATACTATTTTGACGATGAGTTCTTTGGGAATTGACATTTGTGTGATTCGCCATTCAATGGAAGATTACTACAAAGAATTAATTGATAGTCGAACAATTCAAACAGCAATTGTGAATGGTGGTGACGGTTCAGGTCAACATCCAAGCCAATGTCTGTTGGATTTAATGACGATTCATGAAGAGTTTGGCGGCTTTGAAAATCTAAAAGTAGCTATCGTTGGTGATATTACCCATTCACGTGTGGCAAAATCAAACATGCAAATTTTAAAACGTCTCGGAGCAGAATTATATTTTGCTGGTCCAGAACAATGGTATTCAAGTGAATTTGATGTTTATGGAAAATACGTTGCAATCGATGATATTGTTGATAAGGCAGATGTCATGATGATGCTTCGTGTTCAACATGAACGCCATGATAGCGAACGTGGTTTTTCAAAAGAAACCTATCATAAGATATATGGTTTAACAGCTGAACGTTATGAAAAAATGAAAGGTTCTGCGATTATCATGCACCCTGCCCCAGTCAATCGTGATGTGGAAATTGCAGATCAATTAGTAGAAGCGCCTAAATCACGAATTGCAACACAAATGCAAAATGGTGTTTTTGTACGAATGGCAATTCTAGAAGCTGTGCTGAACGGCAAAGCTTAATGAATAATAACATACTTTAGTTTGAATTGTCTGCTAAAAACGTTAAAGTGCTCCCGTGAGAGCAAACGAGAGGAATAAAAATGGCAAAAAGACTTTTAATTTTAGAAGATGGAACAATTTTTGAAGGAAAAGCTTTTGGAGCTGACCTTGATGTAACAGGTGAGATTGTTTTTAACACTGGTATGACGGGTTATCAAGAATCCATTACAGACCAATCCTATAATGGTCAAATATTGACTTTTACTTACCCTTTGGTTGGTAATTACGGTATCAATCGAGATGACTATGAATCAATCACACCCACTTGTAAAGGTGTTGTTGTTTCTGAAAATACACGTCGTGCAAATAATTGGCGTAATCAAATGACTTTAGACGAGTTTTTGAAATCTAAAAATATTCCAGGCATTTCAGGAATTGATACACGTGCTTTGACAAAAATTATCCGTAAACATGGAACAATGAAAGCAACACTTGCTAGTGATGGTGATTCTATTGAGCATTTGCAAGTGCAATTACAAGCCACGGTTTTACCAACAAATAATATTGAACAAGTTTCAACAAAAACGGCTTACCCAGCACCTGGTGTTGGTAAAAATATCATTTTGGTTGATTTCGGATTGAAACATTCTATCCTACGTGAATTTTCAAAACGTGATTGCAATGTGACCGTTGTTCCTTACAATATTACGGCTGAAGAAATTCTTCACTTAAATCCTGACGGTGTTATGTTGTCAAATGGTCCAGGTAATCCAGAAGATGTTCCAGAAGCTCTTGACATGATTCGTGGTGTTCAAGGTAAAATTCCAATCTTCGGTATCTGTATGGGACATCAATTGTTCAGCTTAGCTAATGGTGCGACAACTTACAAAATGAAATTTGGTCACCGTGGATTTAACCACGCTGTTCGTGAAATTGCAACGGGACGTATTGATTTTACAAGTCAGAACCATGGTTATGCCGTTGATCGTGACACTCTTCCTGATTGTCTTATGGTAACGCATGAAGAAATCAACGATAAATCTGTTGAAGGTGTTCGTCATCGTGACTTCCCAGCGTTTTCAGTGCAATTCCACCCAGATGCTGCGCCAGGTCCACATGATGCAAGTTATCTTTTTGATGACTTTCTTGAATTAATTGATGCTTTTCAAGCTGAAAAAGCTCGTAACTAATATTTAAATCTAATCCGTGAGTTAGATAATATAGAAAGGAGAAGATACATCGTTCAAGTTGGCTAATGAGCTGATTTGAACAAACCATACAAGCTGTGCCAAAAGATAATCTTTAGAAATAGATGTTATCGTGTTTTTTATTGCTTGTCTGGCTTTGTATCATAGATTATGCCAAAACGTACAGATATTAAAAAAATTATGGTGATTGGTTCTGGTCCGATTATTATTGGTCAGGCAGCTGAATTTGACTATGCAGGAACACAAGCTTGTCTTGCTCTTAAAGAAGAAGGGTACAGCGTTGTTCTTGTCAACTCAAACCCAGCGACAATCATGACAGATAAAGAAATCGCAGATCAGGTTTATATCGAACCGTTGACACTCGAATTTGTCACACGTATTATCCGTAAAGAGCGTCCAGATGCACTCCTTCCAACGTTGGGGGGACAAACTGGTCTTAATATGGCAATGGAGTTGTCAAGAGCTGGAATCCTTGATGAACTTGGTGTTGAGTTGCTAGGTACAAAACTATCAGCGATTGATCAGGCTGAGGACCGTGATCTTTTCAAACAATTAATGGAAGATCTCAATCAACCAATTCCAGAATCTGAAATTGTCAATACTGTTGACGAAGCGGTTGCCTTTGCAGAATCAATTGGTTACCCAGTTATCGTACGTCCTGCCTTTACTCTCGGTGGTACAGGTGGCGGTATGTGTGATAACGAAGAAGAACTTCGTGAAATCGCTGAAAATGGTTTGAAATTATCACCAGTAACGCAATGTTTGATTGAACGTTCTATTGCAGGATTCAAAGAAATCGAATACGAAGTTATGCGTGATGCTGCCGACAACGCCCTTGTGGTTTGTAATATGGAAAACTTCGACCCAGTTGGTATCCATACTGGGGATTCAATCGTATTTGCACCAACACAAACTCTTTCAGACATTGAAAACCAAATGTTGCGTGATGCAAGTTTGAGCATTATTCGTGCCCTTAAAATCGAGGGAGGATGTAACGTTCAGCTTGCTCTTGACCCAAATAGCTTCAAATATTATGTTATTGAAGTTAACCCACGTGTGTCACGTTCATCAGCTCTTGCCTCGAAAGCAACTGGTTATCCAATCGCAAAATTGGCTGCCAAAATTGCCGTTGGCTTGACGCTTGATGAAATGGTTAACCCAGTTACTGGAACAACTTATGCTATGTTTGAACCAACCCTTGACTATGTGGTTGCCAAAATTCCACGTTTCCCATTTGATAAATTTGAAAATGGTGAACGTCGTCTAGGGACACAAATGAAAGCGACTGGTGAAGTTATGGCTATCGGTCGTAATATCGAAGAATCGCTTTTGAAAGCTTGTCGTTCACTTGAAATCGGTGTTTACCACAATGAAATAGCTGACTTGGCAGAAGTTTCAGATGATGAATTGGTTAATAAGATTGTTCGTGCGCAAGATGACCGTTTGTTTTACCTTTCTGAAGCCATCCGCCGTGGATACACTATCGAAGAACTATCTAAACTAACAAAAATCGATCTTTTCTTCCTTGATAAATTGCTCCACATCTTTGAATTAGAACAAGAGTTAGCGAGTCATGTCGGAGATGTTGACGTTTTGAAAGAAGCTAAACGCAATGGTTTTGCTGACCGTAAAATTGCATCACTTTGGAACATGACTGCCGATGATGTGCGTGCCATTCGTACTGAAAATAAAATCATTCCAGTTTATAAAATGGTTGACACGTGTGCAGCTGAGTTTGAATCAGAAACACCATATTTCTACTCAACATATGAGTGGGAAAATGAATCAGTCAAATCAGACAAAGAATCAATCATTGTTCTTGGTTCAGGTCCAATTCGTATTGGGCAAGGGGTTGAATTTGACTATGCAACTGTTCACTCAGTTAAAGCTATTCAAGCAGCTGGATATGAAGCCATCATTATGAACTCAAATCCAGAAACGGTATCAACAGACTTCTCAATTTCTGATAAACTTTATTTCGAGCCATTAACATTCGAAGATGTTATGAATGTTATTGAACTCGAACAACCAAAAGGTGTTATCGTGCAATTTGGTGGTCAAACAGCTATCAATTTGGCAGAACCGTTGTCTAAAGCTGGTGTTGCTATCCTTGGTACACAAGTTTCTGACCTTGACCGTGCTGAAGATCGTGACCTCTTTGAGCAAGCTTTGAAAGAATTGGATATTCCACAACCACCGGGACAAACTGCGACAAATGAAGAAGAGGCGGTTGAAGCTGCACGTAAGATTGGCTTCCCAGTTCTTGTTCGTCCATCATATGTACTTGGCGGACGTGCTATGGAAATCGTAGAAAATGAAGAAAATCTTCGTTCTTACATGCGTACAGCTGTTAAAGCTAGTCCAGACCACCCAGTCCTTGTTGACTCATATATCGTTGGTCGTGAATGTGAAGTAGATGCGATTTCTGATGGTAAAGATGTCCTTATCCCAGGAATTATGGAACATATCGAACGTGCAGGGGTTCATTCGGGTGACTCAATGGCAGTTTACCCACCTCAAACATTATCTAAGAAAATCCAAGATACAATTGCTGATTACACAAAACGTTTGGCGATTGGATTGAACTGTTTCGGTATGATGAACATTCAATTTGTTATCAAAGATGAAACAGTTTATGTTATCGAAGTTAACCCTCGAGCTAGTCGTACAGTGCCATTCTTGTCTAAAGTGACTAACATTCCTATGGCGCAAGTTGCAACGAAATTGATTCTTGGACAAACTCTTGCTGACCTTGGATATGAGGATGGGCTTTACCCAGAATCTGATTATGTACATGTGAAAGCACCAGTTTTCTCATTCACAAAATTAGCTAAAGTTGATAGCCTCCTCGGTCCTGAAATGAAATCAACTGGTGAAGTTATGGGATCAGACCAAACGCTTGAAAAAGCTCTTTACAAAGCCTTTGAAGCTTCATACTTCCATTTGCCATCATTTGGTAATGTTGTTTTCACAGTTTCTGATGATGCAAAAGAAGAAGCACTTGGTTTGGCGAGACGTTTTGCTGATATCGGATACAGCATTTTTGCTACACAAGGTACAGCCAAATATTTTGCTGAGAATGGTTTGATGTCAACCATTGTCAACAAACTTGGTGAAGATGATGAGAACGATATTCCAGCCCTTGTTCGTACAGGAAAAGTTCAAGCTATCGTCAATACTGTTGGAACAAAACGTACGCTTGACGAAGATGGTGCAACAATTCGTAGCTCTGCTATTGAACACGGTATTCCTCTCTTCACTGCACTTGATACAGCAGATGCCATGATTCGTGTCCTGGAAAGTCGTGGATTCACAACACAAGCTATCTAATACAATACATTTAGTTATAGAAATAAGAAGCTGAGCTAACGCTCAGTTTCTTTTGTTTAGCCATAAATTTTTCTACCAAATAGCTTCAAAATTTCTACTTACAAAACTGTAAGTTTATTGAGAAACGTTTTTCTTATAATAAATACGAAAGATGTTTTTTACATTTTATTCTTGACAGTAAAATACTAAAAACGTATAATTGTCTTATCGCAACAATACAAATATACAAAAGAAAAAGAGGAAGATTATGCCTAGAAGAAGTAAAGCGAAAATGTCTAAAAAGACTAAAGGGATTATTGGAGCTGCGGCAGCTTGTTTTGTTGTTGCAGGTGCAGCTCTGCTTTGGTGGCAACAAACCAAAACATCAGAGTCAACCGTTGAAACAACCTACGATACCACAACTGTAACAGAAGGCACCATTTCATCATCAACTTTGTTGACTGGTACAGTTAAAGCTTTCCAAGAACAATACGTTTATTATGACAGCAGTAAAGGAACTGAAGCTAGACCAACGGTATCAGTAGGTGACCAAATTACTACTGGTCAACAATTGGTTCAATACGACACTACAACAGCCCAAGCGGCTTATGACACAGCTGTTCGTAATTTAAATAAAGTTGGACGTCAGATTAATTACCTTAAAACATATGGTAATCTACCGACAACATCGACAACGACAGATGAAGAAACTGGTGAAGAAAAAACTGTTACTACACCACCAACAGCCCAACAAAATGCTGAATACAACCAACAACTGCAAGATTTAAATGATTCTTATGCAGATGCACAAGCTGAGGTCAATAAAGCACAACAAGCTCTTAACGAAACAGTCGTTGTGAGTGATGTGTCTGGTACAGTTGTTGAAGTTAATAATGACATTGATCCATCATCTAAAAATAGTCAAACCCTTGTTCACGTAGCAACAGAAGGTCAATTACAAATCAAAGGGACATTGACTGAATATGATTTGGCTAATATCAAAACAGGACAAAATGTCAAAATCAAATCTAAAGTTTATCCAGACCAAGAATGGACTGGTACCATTTCATATGTTTCTAACTATCCAAATCAATCTGATGATTCAACCGGAACAGGCGGCTCAAGTTCATCTTCAGGGTCAGCTTCTTATGATTATAAAGTTGATTTGACTGGTGATATTTCTAATCTTCAACAAGGATTCACAGTATCTGTAGAAGTTGTTAACGAAAATAAAAATAAACTTGTGCCAGTTGATGCTGTTGTCAATGAAGGTGATAAAGACTACGTTTGGGTTTATGATAAGGACAGTCAAAAAGCAAGTAAAGTTGAGGTGGCACTTGGAAGTGCTGATGCCAAACAACAAGAAATCTTGAGTGGTTTAGAAGTTGGTCAAATCGTTATTTCTAACCCAGATAGCAGTTTGAAAGATGGAGAAAAAGTTTCTAATGTTACTTCTGATGATACAGCCACTACAGAAGAATCAGAGGTGAGCGAGTAGTGACAGAAGAAAGAAAAGTTTTAATTCAACTCAAAGATATTGTCAAGTCCTACCGTAATGGCGATCAGGAGTTGCAAGTTCTTAAAGGGATTGACTTGACAGTTTATGAAGGAGAGTTCCTAGCGATAATGGGACCTTCTGGTTCAGGGAAGTCAACCCTTATGAATATTATTGGTTTACTTGATAGACCAACTTCTGGCGATTACAGTTTAAATGGAACACAAGTCGAAGACTTGAAAGAAAAAGAATTGGCTAAAGTGAGAAATGAAGAAATTGGATTTGTTTTTCAACAGTTCTTCCTACTTTCAAAATTAAATGCTTTGCAAAATGTTGAGCTTCCACTTATTTATGCTGGGATTGGTGTTTCAAAACGCCACCAACTTGCTAAACAGTTTTTAGACAAAGTTGACCTAGGTGAGCGTATGAAGCATTTACCTTCTGAATTATCTGGTGGACAAAAACAACGTGTTGCCATTGCGCGTGCTTTGGTTAATAATCCTTCGATTATTTTGGCGGATGAACCAACAGGTGCCCTTGATTCGAAAACCAGTGAACAGATTATGCAGCTATTGACAGAACTTAATCGTGAAGGTAAAACCATTGTCATGGTTACTCACGAGCCAGAAATTGCAGATTTTGCGACACGTAAAATTGTTATTCGTGATGGTGAAATCACAAGAGATACGACAGATAGTGTTAGGATTGACTAAGGAGGAAGATTATGGAAAACTGGAAATTCGCCCTTAGTTCAATCATGGGGCACAAGATGCGCTCATTCTTAACAATGTTAGGAATTATTATCGGAGTTGCTTCGGTTGTTGTTATCATGGCGTTGGGGCAAGGAATGACCAAACAAATCACAGATATGTTTTCTGCTGATACACGTGACATTGAGATTTATTATGTTGCTAAGGATTCTGATAGTAAAGGTATTTTTGACGATGATATTGAAACAACATCATCAGACCAAGGTCCTAAAATTCAGGAAGAATGGTTGCAAAAAATCACTTCTGATGTCTCAGGGGTTCAAAACTATTACTTGACGAATGGTACGACTGCAACGGTTTCGCTTAATAAGAAAAAAGCCAAAAACGTTAACATTATAGGTGTTAATAAGACTTATTTTGATGTTAAAAAATACAAGGTTGTAGCTGGAAGAAATTTCCGTTCAGATGATTATGAGCATTTTTCACGTATCATTATGCTTGATACGAAATTAGCTGTGAAATTATTTGGTACGAATGATAATGCCTTAAATAAGCAGGTTTCAGTCGGTTCTAAATCATACTTAGTTGTTGGTGTTTATAAAGATCCGAATTCTGGTTCAGCTCTCTACGGAATGAGTTCAGGTGGTAATGCTGTCATGACAAATACACAATTAGCTGCTGAGTTTAATGTTAACGAAATTGAGACAGCATATGTTCATGTTAATGATGCGACGCAAGCAACAACCGTTGGAACGGAAGCTGCCAAAATGATGACACAAGTATCAGGTGTGAAAACAGGTCACTTTACCATTTTTGATATGTCTAAACAGATTGCTGAAATTAATTCAGCTTATGGCATGATGACAACAGTTATTGGTGCGATTGCTGGTATCTCGTTGTTGGTTGGAGGTATTGGGGTTATGAACATCATGCTTGTATCTGTTACCGAACGTACACGTGAAATCGGTTTACGTAAAGCTTTGGGAGCAACACGTAGGAAAATTTTGACGCAATTTTTAATTGAATCAATGGTATTGACTCTCCTTGGTGGGCTGATCGGTTTAGGTTTGGCAGCTGGTTTGACAAGCATTCTTAATAGCAATATGGCTGATATGAAACCATCTATTTCATTTAACGTAGCAATAGGAAGCCTTCTTTTCTCCGCTTTGATTGGTATGGTCTTTGGTATTTTACCAGCAAACAAAGCAAGTAAACTTGATCCAATCGAAGCATTACGTTATGAATAATAATAGCATTAATACAAAAATTGCTTAGACATTTAAAGAGCTGTCACCAGCTCTTTTTTTGAGAATAATGGAAGGGGTGATGTTATGTATGACACTTTAAAAAGAGTGATCAAGTTTTTAGGAATTTTTTCTATTATGCTAACCCTTTTGTGTTTGGTTTATCTTTTTAAACATTTAGATATTTTGAATAACCCTCATGCTTTAGCGGATGCTTTACGAGGTCATCTCTTTTGGGGAAGTATTATTTTTCTTCTGTTGCAAATTATTCAGGTGATTATTCCGATTATTCCAGGTGGGGTGACAACGGTAGTTGGTTTTATGGCTTTTGGTCCAATACTGGGCTTTATTCTCAATTATGTTGGCATTGTTATTGGGAGCATTATTCTTTTTCTATTAACACGCCGCTATGGGAAGCCATTTATTTTGCTATTTATGGAGGAGAAATTATTTGCTCGTTATGAGCGAAAATTAACGTCATCAACTTACGAAAAAGTCTTTGCTTTAAATATGGCATCTCCCATTTCGCCTGCGGATATTTTAGTTATGGTAACAGGCCTGTCAAAGATGACATTTAGGCGTTTTCTCTATATCATTCTGCTTTGTAAACCTATTTCTATCGTGGCTTATAGCTATTTCTGGATTTACGGTGGTCATTTCATTAAATCTTTTTTGTAATTTTGCTATAATAAAAGCATGACTATTGCGATTACGACAAGTTTGCGGGAAAATGTTGCTCTGCGTCAGCGAGCGCAAGCTATTGGCGAAAAACTTCATTTACCTGTTATTGAACGACGAAAACAATCAGTGACAAAGCTTTTACAGTCTAGAGAAGCGCTTCTTTTGGTTTATGAAAATGAGCTGCGCTTGGTCAATCAAGATGGTAGTGAGTTTGCTTTTCATCCTGATACTGCTATGTTGCGTATCAAGAGTGGGCATGACGCTTTATTGGCGTTATTGGGTGATGACAAGTTACAAATTCTTGATACAACGATGGGGCTTGCTAGCGATAGCATTGTTATGGCTTCAGCAGGCGATGATGTAACAGCGATAGAAAGCAATCCTCTTATCCACTTTATCGTTTCGGATGGCTTGACAACTTATTCATCAGAAAATCAACGATTAACAGCTGCTATGCGTTCCATTAAAACTTATTGTGCTGACAATATTACTTATATGAAATCGCTGTCTGATAAGTCATTTGATGTAGTTTATTGCGACCCAATGTTTTCTGATAGGATTTCAGAATCTAAAAACTTAGATGGTTTACGACAATTTGCCAATCCTAGCCCCTTATCTGATAGGTTTTTGATAGAAGCAAAGCGCGTGGCAAGAAAGAGAATTATTATAAAAGCCCATTTTAGGGATGATGTTTTTGAAAAATTTGGCTTTAAAAGGATTGTCAGACCCAATCAAAAATTTCATTATGGCATTATTGAGCTGTGACACGATAGTCAATAATGGAAGAGAGATTTGAGAGAGCTTGAAAGAATTGTTTCAGCTCTTTTTGTTTTAAAAATAATATTTTCAGATAATTATTATGCTTTTATACAATTTGATGCTATTTTAAATAAAAATATATTTACGTGAGTTACAATATAGATTTTTAGAAAGAGAATAAAATGAAAAGAAAAGTTGTTGCTTCGCTAATGTCATTAGCATGTCTTGTAATTGATGTTTTGGAAATAAATCAACTCAAAAATAAAAACGTGGTTGCTGACGATGTTGAAGTCAAGTCCTGCGAGACATCAAGTGATAATACGACCATAAATCGTTTAATCACGGTTTGGAAAGGAAAATCGCGAGAAGCGTTTGATAACTATTCTGCAGATTATTCGGACGAGCAGCGTATTGTTGCCGATGAAGAAGGTGGTATTTTGGCTTATGTTGATGGTTACGGTGATGAGGAAGAACTACAAATTAGTTATATTCAGTACGAAGACGGAAGTGTTCATGAGCTTGATTTAGAAGGCCCAGAATCAACGACAGTTGGCGAAGCTCGTCAGGTCTTATATCAATATTTAAAATAAACTAAGGAGAAGCTATGAAAAAAGAATCATGTTACCAATTGTTGGTGCTTTAGTGATTGTATCCGTTGGCACAGCTAAAACAATTGTGTCTGATGAATTGACAGCGTTACTTCCTAAAACTGTTGCCGAACCGATTACTTTACAGCTTGCTGAGGAGGAATATCAAAAAGATAATAGTTTTGTGGAGTTTTTGGATACTTATTGTTCAGATACTGATTTTGTCATTGGTTATCCTGATGAAGTGGGCGGAGGATTTTTGTTTAAAGACAAAAGTGAGTTCAGCTGATGAGCTATTGGTTGGATAACTTTTGGACGATGATGGCAATATTGTCTATCGAGATAATCAAGCAGTAACCGTTGCGGAAATAAAAGAAGCTATTTTGCAATCTCAACAATAATGCGCTCCTGCTTATTTTTAACCTTTCAAAAAAATTTAAAAGGTGTCAAGAAAAAAACTTGACACCTTATCTTTTTATGATATAATAAGCTAAGTTAGTTAGTAGCAGAGCTATTAACCAAAACAAAAAAATATAGAAAAGAGACTTTATACTAATGGCAGTAAAAATCCGTTTAACTCGTATGGGTTCTAAGAAAAAACCTTTCTACCGTATCAACGTAGCTGATTCACGTGCTCCACGTGATGGTCGTTTCATCGAAACAGTTGGTACTTACAACCCACTTGTTGAAGAAAACCAAGTAACTTTGAAAGAAGATCGTGTTCTTGAATGGTTGTCAAAAGGTGCACAACCTTCTGATACAGTTCGTAATATCCTTTCACGTGAAGGTGTTATGAAAAAATTCCACGAATCAAAATTCTCAAAATAATAGAGTACACTAAGAAGAAAGCCTATGGATACCATTGAAAATCTTATTATCGCTATTGTGAAGCCTTTGATTTCACAACCAGATAATCTTACCATTAAAATTGAAGATACACCTGAGTTTTTAGAATATCATCTTGATTTGGATGCACAGGACATTGGTCGTGTTATCGGTAAAAAGGGTCGTACCATTACAGCGATAAGGTCGATTGTCTATTCGGTACCAACTCAAGGTAAAAAAGTGAGACTCGTTATTGATGAAAAGGGAGAAGAGTAGTGATTTACTACTCTTTTTCTTGTTTTTGGGGGGGAGAAGTGTCATATTTATTGGAACTTGTTATTAGAAAATCTGAGATTGCAAATCATCATTATACATTTTGAATGCTGACTAATGCGATTTAAACGTTAGCTTTAGTACTTTCAAAACGTTGGTAATCAAAATTTTTTCAAAAAAATTTAAAAAATGTATTGACAGAGAGTCAAATCTACGATAGAATATATCTTGTTGTTTTGGGGTATAGCCAAGCGGTAAGGCAAGGGACTTTGACTCCCTCATGCGTTGGTTCGAATCCAGCTACCCCAGTCAAAGGTATCAAGTTTCGGCTTGACACCGTCAAAGATAAAAGTTGTTGTCGTTGCGGGTTACCTTGAGAAATATTATTGTTGTCAAAAGTTAGCACTAGCTAGCTTTTGTTGGAGGATTTTTTAGAATGAATGAATTTGAAGATTTGCTAAACAGTGTTAGCGAAGTAAACCCTGGTGATGTGGTCACTGCGGAAGTTTTAACTGTTGATAATGATCAAGCAAACGTTGTTATCGAAGGGACAGGTGTTGAAGGTGTCCTTACACTTCGTGAATTGACTAACGATCGTGATGCTGACATTAATGACTTTGTTAAAACTGGCGACACAGTTGAAGTTCTTGTTCTTCGTCAAGTTGTAGGTAAAGATACTGATACAGTTACTTTCCTTGTCTCTAAAAAACGCTTGGAAGCTCGCAAAGCTTGGGATAAACTTGTTGGTCGTGAAGGTGAAGTTGTTACTGTTAAAGGTACACGTGCTGTTAAAGGTGGTCTTTCAGTTGAATTTGAAGGACTTCGCGGATTTATCCCAGCTTCAATGATTGATACTCGTTTTGTACGTAATACCGAAAAATTTGTTGGTCAAGAGTTCGAAGCTAAAATTAAAGAAGTTGTTCCAGCTGAAAACCGCTTCATCCTTTCACGTCGTGAAGTTGTTGAAGAAAAAGCTGCTGCTGCTCGTAACGAAGTATTCTCTAATCTTGAAGAGGGTGCAATTGTTAAGGGTAAAGTTGCTCGCTTGACAAGTTTTGGTGCTTTCATCGACCTTGGTGGTGTTGACGGACTTGTTCACGTGACTGAGTTGTCTCACGAACGTAACGTGTCACCTAAATCAGTTGTTTCTGTTGGTGAAGAAGTTGAAGTTAAAGTTCTTTCAATCGACGAAGAAGCAGGTCGTGTATCACTTTCACTTAAAGCTACTACACCTGGACCATGGGATGGTGTAGAACAAAAACTTGCTACTGGTGATGTTGTTGAAGGTAAAGTTAAACGTTTGACTGACTTTGGTGCTTTCGTTGAGGTATTACCTGGTATCGATGGACTTGTTCATATCTCACAAATTTCACACAAGCGTGTTGAAAATCCAAAAGATGTCCTTTCAGTAGGTCAAGAAGTTAATGTAAAAGTTCTTGATGTTAACGCAGCTGCAGAACGTGTATCACTTTCTATCAAAGCTCTTGAAGAACGTCCAGCACAAGCTGAAAACGAAGAAAAACGTCAATCTCGTCCACGTCGTCCAAAACGTGAAGCTAAACGTGATTACGAACTTCCAGAAACTCAAACTGGATTCTCAATGGCTGACTTGTTTGGCGATATTGAATTATAATAATAAGTTAGAAAAGACTTGTTTAATAGGTCTTTTCTTTTTACTTTGATGTGGTATAATATAATAAGTTGCCACTCTTAGTGTAATGGATATCACGCAAGATTCCGGTTCTTGAAATAGGGGTTCGATTCCCTTAGGGTGGAGAGTTATAGTATACTTGAAAAGCCTTGAAATCAAGGCTTTTTAAGTATACAAATGTATTTATTTGGAAGATTTTTAGACTTATTTAAAGGCATTTTCCGAAAAAATATTAGAGTACTGTTGTTATAATTTTTATGTGTGAATTGGTCATAATTTTTTTGATTAACTATTATTTTGATTGTGAGATTTTATAGTTTGATTTTCTATATAATAAAAAGTCTGAGAAAACATCTCAGACTTTTTATTATACTAGTGCTACTTTAGAATGATTTGAGCAACAATTGGACTAATAATAACATATACGATTCCAGTCACACCAATGGCGAGACCAGCCATTGCACCTTCGACATGACCATATTTTAAGGCGGTCCCTGTTCCGATAGCGTGTCCTGTACCACCTAGGCTTAACCCAATCGCTACAGGGTCATCGATTTTTAAAAGTTTTAGAAAAACTGGACCAAGAACACTAGTTAAAATTCCAGTAATGACAACAACGACAAGGGTAACTGTTGTAATTCCACCCATTTTGTCGATAATTCCAACTGCCATAGCAGTTGTTACAGATTTTGGAAATAAAGAAACAGCTAAGAGGTATTTAATTCCAAAAGCTTTAGCGATAAGTGCTGTGAATGTAGTGTTAACAATACAAGCGATTAAAATGCCTGATAGAATGCTTCTGATGTGATGTTTCATTAGGTGGAATGACCGATAAAGCGGTATTCCAAGTGCGACAGTTGAAGGAACGATAAGCATGTTGAGGTAGCTACCTCCAACGTAATAGTCGGTATACGAAATATTACTTATTTTTAGAAAGGTGATAATGAAAAAAGTCGCTAGAAGTAATGGTGTTGTAATTGGATGTGGAAAACGTCTAAAAATTAGCATTCCCATTAAATATGCAAGAATCGACACCATTATACCAAAGATTGGACTTGTAATAACCTCATTCATGACGGACTCCTTTATCGACGTAATCTCCTTCAAAATGTTTTTTGATTAATTGCACAACAAAACCGATAACGGCAACATTTAGGAAAATAGCACCTAAAATAATGATAGTGATAGGAAGTAAATAATTCTTAATATCGTTAAATTTTTCCATAATTCCGACAGCTGCGGGCAAAAAAAGAATGGTCATATTATTCAATAAAAAATTTCCGACAACGTCGATGTGTCTAAGGCGGATAAGTTTAAATTCGAGCGCAAGAAAAAGTAGCACTAGCCCAATAATGCTACCAGGAACGGGTAAATGCAACAAATTTGAAATTGCCTCTCCAATGAATGAAAAGACCAGAATAATCATAAATTGAACGTATAACTTCATTAGTAAACTCCTTCGTTATAAGTCTACTACTATGTTGGAATTTTTCAAGGTTATTGAAACGTTTACATGAAATTTTCATGTAAATATGATGAATGTTATTGTGCTAGCAAAAGTAATCTGAAGCTAATTTAGAAATAAAAGTAGGGCAACTCAAATCACCCTAACCTTGAATTTAATGTAAAATTATTTTGATAAGATCGCCACCAAAAATCCAAATATAACTATACGAAAGAATGGAAATTGGTTTTGTGAGCATGATAATTAAAATAAAACGCTTTAGAGAAATACGTGTCAGTCCAGTAATCATCACCAATACATCAGCAGGAGATATCGGTGACAACATACAAAGGATAAAAAATGTCTCAAATCCCTTTGTTTCAAGTCTTGCTTCGTATTTGTAAAAAGTTTTTTCATTAACAAATAGCAAAATAAATTTTCTTCCATAGATACGGACGAGCAAGAAGAGGATAATACTTCCAATGATAATTCCAAGATAATTGTACAAAAAACCGAGCCAAGGATCGAAAATAAGGAAGCCAGCTACGGTTGTTACACCACCAGGAATAATTGGGAAAACAACTTGAAAAATTTGAACTAAAACAAAAATTAACGGTCCCCAGAATTGGTGACGGTGGACAAAATCTTTCAAGGCGTTGCTATCATTCAAAATCCCTAATCGGTAAAACCAAACCACTAAAGCTAAAGTACCAATCAAGGCTAAAATTCCTAAAAACTGGATTAGTCGCTGAAAAAACACATAGCGCTTAGATATTTTCGTTTTCATAATTTTATCATATCATAAGTGATGTTTTTTTGCTATTTTAAACTTTATCTGTTATAATAGTCAAAGTGGTTTTCCACTATTTATAATATCTGGGGTCGTTACGGATTCGACAGGCATTATGAGGTACATTTTGCGACTCATCGGCAGATGTAAAATTGCCAGTTAAATATAACTGCAAAAAATACAAATTCTTACGCTGTAGCTGCCTAAAAACCAGCTCGCGTGATCTCTACAGAATTGCTTGTGTTTTGCTAGAGGTTTCATTGATTAACAAGCTACATTTGGTTATTGTCTAGCTGACCAAAAAGAGATTAATAGACTCGCTTAATCTAGGTTTGAGTTATGTATCGAGCTTAAGTTAAATAAAAAACATAACCTATGGTTGTAGACAAATGTATTGGCAGGTGTTTGGACGTGGGTTCGACTCCCACCGGCTCCATCAAAGCTTTTCATAGTTTAGTAAAGTTTTCCAAAACGTTGATATATCAACGTTTTTTATTTTTGTGTTTTGCCTAGTTTTGCCTAGTTTTGCCTTTTAGAGAAACACAAAAAGAAACACAATCTTGTGTTTCTTTAGAAATCAATATAATTTGAAAATTTTTCTCCAATATCATCAATAGCTTTTTGTGTGATATGGGTATAGACGTTCATTGTTGTTTTTAAGTCTGAGTGTCCAAGTCGATACTGTACTTGTTTTAAACTTAATCCAGCATCGAATAGAAGACTAGCGTGTGTGTGACGGAAACCGTGAATTTTAATCGGTTGTAAGTCGCTTCCTGAAATAATTTGGAGAAACCATTTTCTAGGAATACTAGGTGTCATGATTCCATCTGTTTCAGATTCAAACATAAGTTTTGAATTTGGATAAGCTTCGTGAAGTTTATCAAGGATTTCACAAGTTATTCTATCTAAACTAATTAATCGCTCACTAGCTTTATTTTTTGTAACAGATATTTCTAACCCAGCAGGAGTTCTAGTAACTGCTTTAGATATTTCTAAAGTCTCATTTTTATAATTAGACCAATCCAGTGCAAGGAGTTCTCCTTTTCGAATCCCAGTGAAAGCGAGCAATCTAAAAAGAGCAATTTTGCGGATGTCATTTGTTTTTTCAACTAGTTCCATAAATTGTTTTAGTTCTTCCTTATCGTAGAAGTCCTTTTGCTTAGAAATCTCTCTTTTGATTTTAGGGGCTGTTACGGGGATGGCTGGGTTATTTTCCAAGTAACCATACTTAACGGCTAAATTAAGCGTATTACGGACTAATCCGAGCAATTTACGACCATACTTTAATTTAGATGACCAGTCGTTTTGATGTTGTTGAATGATAAGCGGGGTCAACTCATTAATTTTAAAATGTCCGATAGATGGTAAGATATGGTTTTTAAAGTTGCGTTCGGTTTTGTGATAGGTACTTTCAGCAACATCTTTTGAATATTCTTTTAACCATTGCTTTGATAACTCTTCAAATGTTATATCTGATTTTAAACCCTCTTTGTCAAGTTCATCTTGTAGTTGGAGAAGTGCTGCTCTAGCTTGTGACTTTGTTTTGAAGCCAAAACGTCTGACATATTTCTTTTTCCCAGCAAAAGTTCCAACATAGAAACTAAATTTATAGTAGGTTCTACCATCTTTTTTCTTGTATGATAGTATATCCATGATAAATCACCTTTTTGTGTTAAAATTAACCTCACACAATTGTGTGAGGATTTTTTTGTTTTATTTCCAAGTTGCGTTTTCGTAAGAAATAGTAACGGGGTTGCTATCACTAACTGGATATACATCAACAATTGTAGCTTTTTGCCCGGCAGTTAATCCATCAATAGAAGATGGTGATGAAACTCCAGTAATGACAGAAAAGTCTATTGCTTTTCCTTCCGAATCTAATACAGTCCACCCACCTAAGTCAATATAATCAGAACTTGTGTTTTCAACTTCTATTGTAACAACCAATACTTTTTTATCTTTAAAATCAGAGTAATCTTCTTCAAACTCTGCAATATCACTATAACCAGCCTCTACATATGCATTTTCATCAATTACGGGTGCTTTAATAGTCATTTTTAAGCCTGTTGATTCAAGACCAGTAACATGCATATCGGCTTTAGTGAAAGTGTAACTTTCGTCAAATGAAAGGTTGTGAGATGTCTCCTCTTTGCTAGAGCTTGATTCTTCGATAATCTCAATAGAAGTCGTAGTTGTTTCTTCATCTGAGCTATTTGAGCAAGCAACAAGTGCAGTAGCAGAAAGGAGCAATACTCCTCCTAATAACATTTTTTTCATTTTATTCTCCATTCAGCTTTTAGTGCGGTTCAGTTTTTGCGCATTATATATTAGTCTATTAGATTTAAAAATTCTTCTTTAACCATTGTTTCGTTAACAGTGGTTTTTAAGTTGTATTTCTGTAGAAAATTGATGTAGTTAAAATTTTCTAAATCATCTTCATCCCAATATGATAATTCCTCCTTCAAGAGATGATATATCATATTCCTGTCAGCTTGAGCTTCATATTGTTCACGGCAACGGTCGTAGTTAGCGGGATTATGGTCCTTGTGACCTAATTCATGATAAATAACTTTTTTCTTTTCAATATCATCAAGGTAGCTATCTACAATAATGAGGTTGTCAGGCTTGTTATAAGTTCCTTTGATAGTAGAACCTCTACCATCAAAATAATATAATTCAACACCTTGTTGAGCACACGTTGACTCAGCAGACATCATAAAATCATCCTATCTTTTCTTATTTTCTATTTTTTATTCTTGTTTCAAGAATTGAGCTAATGAGTTCAATATCTTCATCATTTAATTCATGTCCATCATAAAAGAAACTTTCTTTAGCGGCTTCCTTTAAGTCAACTTCATTAACTTCATCATCAGAAGCAATTTTTGGGTTATCAGTACGACCTTTTAAATAGTCAAGCGATACATTAAAATAGTTAGCAACTTTTTCAACTTTATCAAGACTAGGGGTTGAATTAGCCCATTTTCTCATTGAACCATTACTAAAATCTAGTTTTCTTTCTAGTTCAGCTAAACTCATTTGATGCGATGAAGCTAAAGCTTTGATTCTATCAAGTAGGGTCATTTTTTCCTCCTTCAAAAAGAACTCACAAAATAATGTAAAATTTTCTATTTTTCTTATTGACAAGAGGAAAATTTTCCGTTATACTTATTTTGTAAGTTGATAAAAGAACTACAAAACGAATCCTAAAAAAATCTTACAGAGTCCGCCAAGACAATAGATTACGAGGATGAATTAAGTAGTACTCTTTTCTATGCTCTTATAATAGAATATTTTCTATTGTATGTCAATAGAAAAAGGGATATTTTCTTATAAAATTTTCTATCGAAAGGAGAATTATGCTATACGAAGTAATAAAAAAGAAAGCTTCTGATAAAAAAGTTTCTATTTATAAGATTGAAAAAGAACTTGGTTTAAGCAATGGTTCAATTCGAAAGTGGAATACTAGTGTTCCATCTGCTATTACATTAAGTAAAGTCGCATCTTACTTAGATGTGAGTGTAGAAGAGTTACTAGAAAAAAACGAAAACTAAAAGACTCACAGAATCTTAAATTCAGTAATGTAGGCTAGTAGCTAAAACGTTAGTAGGGCAATAATACCAAAGTTAGAAAATACGCATGATTGGCTCCTATTTAGTTTTTAGTTCCAAAGTCCTTACTAGCGTTCTAACTGCTAGTCTACATAAAACAATCTAGGCTAGTAGCTATGGCTGTAGCAAGTATAACTTTTTTCATTGGTTAACTTCTTAAAATACAACATTGGCTGAACTCTTAAATCATTATCAAACTTGCTACAGCTTTACCTGCTAGTCTAGGGAAAGAAAGGAATTTTATGAACGAAATAGCATTATCAGACAATCTTTCGCAGATTGAGCTCGAAATCAATCACCATAAGCAGATTGCGGGTCAGTCTATTTGGGAGATTGGCAGACGATTAAATCATGTTAAAGAGCACGATTTGGCGCATGGGCAGTTTATGGAATGGTTGAAGAAAATTGAAATCGACCACACAGCTGCTAAAAGAATGATGAAAGTAGCTCATGAACTTCCAAATAGTGCAACGTTGCACCATTTAGGTTCATCAGCTCTCTACCTCATTGCCACTCTTCCAGATGACGAAAAACAAACACAGCTTGACCGTATCGAAAACGGCGACAATCCAACGGTTCGAGAACTTCAAGAGGTTAAACGCAAGCTCAAACTTGCAGAGGCTGAAAATAAAAAGCTCTTTGAAGAAAAAGAGCAACAAGCAGAACAACTCCTGAAGGCACAAGTACGCCCGCCAGAGCCTAAACCGATAGTTATTGAAAAAGAAGTGGTTAAAGAAGTTATACCAGATGATTATCAGTTTTTTAAATCTAATTATGAAGCTTCTGAACGCAATAATGAGTTCTATAAGAAGCAAAATTCAGAGCTTCGTGAAGAGATGAAAGAGCTTGAACGAATCATCAGAGAACAACAACAGAATATGGCTTCTAGAGAAGAGCTATCTCAGTTAGAAGAGCGAAAACAAGCAATCTCTTGTGAGTTAGATTCTCTTGAAAAAGTTATCAAACTCAATCAAGCTGTTGAAGATTTCTTGTTAGAACACGCTTCTTTACAATATTCTGCTGATTTTTCAAACCTTTTCAGCAACAGGGATTTAACTTTATCTCTACTAGACACTATCAATCGTCTAGAAAAATGGATTGATGATATTAAATCAGATTTACCAAATACCAACATTATCGAAGGAGAATAATATGCGTACTTATAGTCATTTCACACAAGGGAATATTTTTAACGATGGGCGAGAAGTTAACACTGTTTATGTTACAACTAACTATCAAATGTTTAATTTTAGTAAGTTCAATCGAAACGTTTTCTTAACGGCTGATTTTTTGGAACAAGCTAAACAAGGTTTTATTTCACCAATTATTGTAAATAAAAACATGACTGTTATTGATGGTCAACACCGTTTGTCAGCGTGTCAACAGCTTGGATTGCCAGTTGAATACATTATTAAACAAGGGCTTAATGAAGATGATATTGTTCGTATGAACACAGTTCAAAAGCCGTGGAAGTTAATTAACTACATTGAAGCTTATGCTAATGAAGGTAAAGAAGAATATGTTAAGCTTATCAATTTAATCAACAACAAAGACTACTATCAAAGTGTTGCAATCATTTCTCAAATTGCTTTTAACTCAAATACGCCAAGAGGGATGATTAAAGCTATCCAAGAAGGAACTTTCAAGTTCTATAACTATAACAAAACAGTTGAGTTCTTGGGCTATTTGAAATTGTTCAAAGAAAAAACACGCATCCCGTATCGTTCAAACCTTTCTCGTGCATTATATACGCTATTTACATGCAAAAAAATCAACATGGACACGTTGATTAAAAAGGTTATTTCTACTGCTTTAAATGAAGAACTTATCGTGAAATCTCCTAATTATTCAGAGTGTCTTAAAGAATTACTTACAGCATATAATTTTAGAACGTCTGTTAACTATGTAGATTTTGCTATCAATGCAAAAGGTAATGTCATTATTGATAGTGAAAAGCATTCTTGGGCAGTTGATGAATACGAAAAAGGGCAATAAAAAAAGGAGTACTGCGTACGTACTCCGAGTCATATCACACTAACAATATTATAACATATTCTCAGTTAGGTTGCTACAGTTCTAGCAAGTCAAAACGTTTACCTCCTTAATAAAATACAATTTGACATTCATTTATCCGTGCTTGCTAGGACTATACCAGCCTAGCTGAGAAAATAAAAAAAGTCACTGAGAATCAGTGACTCACAAAAATAACTTAACTTAATTATAACACGAAAGGGACAGGAAAGCTATGGCAATTGAAATCCTAAATAAATTTGATAAAGGTTTTAGAGATGAATTGTTAACGGAGTTGGTAGAGCTGAATCGTGAGGCGTTAACTATCGTCAAAGAAGAGCTTAAAAACGAAAGTAAATGGGTCAGCATCAAAGTGCTGGTTGAAAAAACTGGGCGTAGTCGTAAAGAGCTTGAGCGTTTGCGTGACCAAGGAATGTTCAGATGTCAACGTACTGGTACAAGCATCAATAGTAAGTATCTGTATGATTTAATTGATGTTCAAAGAGTTTTGAGAAAGGGAGTCTAACATGACATATTTAATTATTAGCGTATGCTTTTTAGGATTAGCAGAAGTTTTCACTTTAACTTTATTGAGAAAGCGTGAAAACACTATTGAATACTATCGCAGTAGGGAATATGAGGATTGGGTGTTTATGAAGCGTGCTCAAAAAAATAGTGAGATGCACAAGATGGCGAAGTCTCTTAACAATCATTTTGAAGAGTAGGAGGTATAGATGGCAGATAATAAGAAATACTATTATTTGAAATTAAAAGAAAATTTTTATGACCGTGATGAAATTGTTATTCTTGAAAGCTTGCCAGATGGGTATTTGTATTCAAATATTTTGTTAAAGCTGTATTTAAGAAGCCTTAAAAATGATGGTCGTTTAATGTTTAATGATAGGATTCCTTTTAATTCTGAGATGCTTTCTAAGATTACAAGGCATCCTGTTGCGGTTATAGAAAAAGCTATTACGATTTTCAAAGAGATGGATTTAATTGAGATTTTAGATAATGGCGCAATCTACATGCTTGATATTCAAAATTTTATTGGGCAGAGTAGTTCAGAAGCTGATCGTATTCGAAAATATCGGCAAAAAATTGAATCTGAAAAGCTGTTTTTGACTAATGAAAATCCTAGTGTACAAATGTACGACAAATGTACACCAGAGATAGAGTTAGAGAGAAAGCAAGAAAGAGAGAGAGAACAAGAGAGATATTGCGAAGAATCGCAAATGTACACCTTCCCCTCTTGGCTAAATGAGAAGTCTATTGACATGGTTAAGAAAGGAAATCCTGATAATTATGAAAAAAGGATACCAATTGCTTACTTAAATCAAGTGACAAACAGAAATTTTAAGTATGTTGATAAGAATATGAGTTCTATTAATGCAAGATTTAAAGAGGGCTATACGCTTGAGGATTTCAAAAAAGTAATTGATGTAAAATCGGCTGAATGGCTTAGTGATGAATCAATGTCAAAATATTTGAGACCTGAAACGCTATTTGGGACAAAATTTGATGGTTACTTAAATACGTCAATGCCAATCAGAAACAATAGTCATGGAATTTCTGACCCTAATGCGGATAAGTTTGCGGGTATGGAGGATTGGAATTGATGCAAAAAGTTGATGATATGGCTAGGAAGTATTCTGAATTTTTGACTAAGCAGGAGGGGGAGCAATCTTGTGATATTCATGGTATCAAGTTTTGGCGTATTACAAGACCATCTGTTGGCGGTATGGTAACACAAGAATTTTGCCCAGAGTGTGCTAAATCAAATATTCAAGCGATTGAGGAAGAGGGTATCCGTAAGGGTGTAATTGCTTCTGATATTGCGAAAGGTTACCAAGTGTTTCAAACAAATAGTATTTTGTCTGATGAGTTGAGTAAGGCAAGCTTTAAGAATTTTGAAGTAAACAATGAATTTGATACACGGGCTTTGAATTTCGCTAAAAGGATTTGTAGAAAGTATTATGAGGGTGGCTCTGGTAATAGTGTACTAATTGGAGCTCCTGGGGTTGGTAAGAGTTATTTGAGTGTTGCAATGGCGAATGCTTTAAATGAGAGTTTTAAAGGTAAACGAATTAGTAATAAGCCTGTAACGGTTGTTTTTATACCAGTAGCAAGATTATTTTCAAAAATCAAGGCATCTTTTAATGGTGGTGGAAAATTTACTGAAGATTATGCGATTGATTTTTTGACAAGAGTTAATTTTCTTTTCCTTGATGACCTTGGGAAAGAAAGTTCTATGAGTAATACAATTAAGCCTGCTAGTGATTGGGTGCAGGGTGTTTTATTCAATATTTTGGATAGTCGTGAGACAACGGTTATCAATACGAATTTTAGTCGTGATGAGTTATTAAAAATTTACGATAGCGCTCTTGTTGATAGGATTTTTAAGGGGGCAACAAAAGACAAGCAAATTTTAGTTTATCCTAAGGGTTCTATTAGTAAGAGGTAAGCGATGAAAGATAAAGAGAAGTTAATCGCTGATTTTGAAGCTTGTTATTGGGTGATTTCTCCTGAGGTTAGGAGTCAGTTGTTACGTTTACCGTTAGGAGAATTGATTTTGAAAATTGTTGAATGGCAGAATTGGGCAGAAATTGGAGGAAAAATTGAGTTTTGATGTTTAAGGTACGTATTGGAGATTTGGAAACGGATGGTCATTTTAACTTAAATACGGCTCTAGGGAACGCTTTGTTACTTTTGGGGTACAAGGTTCACTATAAAGATATGAATGATAGTATGCTTGTTAAGTTATTGAAATCACATACTAAGGAGACTGTTAAAGTGATTTTTGTTAAAAAGCTAGATGATAAGGTTGAATTATTCACGGAAATTGAGGATGTTTAATGACTGATAAGGAAAGAGAAAATTTTGCTAGTAATGTTAGGACGTTACGAAGTGAATTAGGAATGACGCAGGATGAGTTTGGGAAATTTGTCGGTGCAGAAAAGCAGACGATTTCCAATTATGAGAGGGGCAAGGTTGTTCCTAATGTTAAAAATTTACGTAAGGTTGCTTTGGGTTTGGGATATAGTCCGAGAGAGCTTATAGGAGGTCGTATTTAATGGCAGATAGACCGCTTAAAGTTTGGGAGTTTTATGATTTGGAGCTTGATGAAACTTTTGTTGGAACGATTGTGGATTACACGGCTAAGCGTAATGTTACCAAAGAAACATTAATGAATTGGATTAAAAAAGGAAAGCTTGAACGTCATTATTATTGTGATAGTGATGAATATAGTGGTTCTAAGAAAGGAAAATTATATTGGCTTTTTCGAGATTATCAGGTTAATGGTGTGATTGGTTATGGAGAAGCTAAACGAGATTGAAGAGGTAGAGGAATGAGCGTATTTATTAGTTTTTTAGTTGCGGTAATTGTCGCAAATACATTTTCATCATTATCAAAAATACAAAGAGATATTGATGTTTTATATAACTTAATTAGGGTTAATTCGGATGTTACGCATGAAATGATTTTCAATCTCAATCATACGTATGTAGATGAGGAAGAAGGAGAACAAAATGGAAGATTATAAACAACGAATGGTAAGTGAATACAAGGAATTGAAAGAACGTGCTGAGAAATTAGGTAACATGTTGCTTGATTATGAGTATGGTGAATTAGATTTTGAACCAGCTTGCCCTATCAAGCTATTGGAAACACAATGGCATACAATGCGTACTTATTTATACATTTTGGAACAACGTGCTGAAATTGAAAATATTGATTTAGAAGCATAACCCACTCCGGTATCTAGCAAGGTTCGAATCCTTGCGTGGGTATTAGACCAGAAACTAAAAACCTAAAAAGAAAGAAGGTACGAAGATGAACGTTTTCTGGTCGGCGTTCTAGTCCTCACTTCTGTTTTCAAATGACGAAAAGGTTTTTTAGAGTTGACAAAAAAGGTTTTGGGAATCCTTGACATGTTGTGCTGTGCTTAAAAAACAACAAAAATTCCCACCGCCCAGAGTTAAAGAACTAATCTAAGGCTCGTTCCCTTAGCTGGGCATTAGGCTAGGGATTAAAAAAATAAAAAAGAAAGTAGGTTCAATGATGACTGTTTCCTAGTCGGCAGTCTAGAACTCCTTTGTATTTTCCAAATTTTTTAAAATAATCATTCGGTATCTGTGACGGTCTTTAGTGTGGTTCGATTCCACACCCAGATATAACCCAGAATAAAATTAAATGGAATAGAGGTGTTAACACACTTCTTCTCACGCAAATTAGTATATATGCTAGCAGCCTACTGGGTGGCTAGCTAGCAAACAGACTGAAATATTTAGAAACGAGGTATTCCTTAAAATTCTTTCTGCAAAACATTCTAAAGCGAATTATCAGTCGTTCGTGATTATGCAAGGCGCTGCTTATTCTTCATGGAAACTCAATGTGGGTCGTGCGCCTGCCCTATTTTTTAATAAAAAAAGCAAGGTTGGGAAAACCTTGCATGAATTTTATGAACGATAGCTATATTATAGCATAAAATTTTGAGAGGTGATATATGTTAGTTAAGTTTGTGTTATCTGACGGTGAGACGTTAACGAGCAATTTATCAGAAGAAGCTTATCATCTTATTTTGACGAGGTGGCAGAATAAGCAAGATGTAGTGCTTAGCAGAGGGAAGATTGCATACGAGGATTTGAAAGGAATTGAGGTATTAGAAAATGAATAAAAAATTGTCAGTTTTAGCAGGAATGTTGTTGGCGGTATTTGGTCTTAGTGTTTTAGCAGGATGTTCGGAAGCTGATAAAGTTTTTTATAATGTGAGCAAGGAAGCGGATAACTTTAATGTTCGCAGACGTGTAGCTGTTATCAATACACGTACGGATAAAATTGAATTTACTGTTGAGGGGCTTATTTCGGTTGATACGTCAGATAGTAAGAAATTAGTTGTTATTGCCGAAGTTGGTAAAGGGAAATACAAGAAGCACCTGATTAATATGACAAAAAATAATATGTATGTTGTTGAAGATTTGACGGATGGCACGAAGGTTAACAAATACAAGTATGAAGTTGAGTACATGCCTGAGGGTATTATTCCTGTGACGATTACGGATAATGAGTGAGGATAGAGAGTGAAAGGGTTTAATGAAATTTTAGGTAGGGTTGCTGATGCTTTAGGGACAACGATTAATAAGACTGTTGAATTATATCCACAATTGAGAGCGGAATATGGATGGTATTATGGATTAAGTAATTTACAATTATTTACTATGGTAGTTTTAGCTATAACTGCTGTAATCATGGTTTTTACAGTTCCGTTTATACACATGGAAAATGAAAAGCAAGCATTTAAAGTTGGAAAAATCTTTGTAATTACATTGATTGTGTTAGCGATGTTATGGTTGCTTGCTACTATACTATTAGGTATCATGTCACCTGATATTTTGATTATTAAGGAGATTTTAGACAAATGACAATTGAAACGAAGATGTTAAAAACGATTAGAGAAATTCATTTTGACGAGTTGAAAGAATTAATTTCTGAATATCGTGAAATCGAAAAAGTTATTAGAACTTACACCGAGCTACATTTTGAATTATATGTGTATGATGAAGTTATTATGGCTAGCGATTGGGTAAATAAAAAGCTTGTTGAATTGCTTGAAAAACGTCTTGAAATTCTTGAAAGTGAAATTAACATTCTTGGCTACACAATGCAAGATGAGCCAAAAGAATGGCAGTATCATGTGAATGTTTTGAGAGGTGAAAATGTGGACTATGAATAAACGTCAACGAAAAAAATATATTATGCGTGCTTTATCTAAAGCTTATGATGAATCAGTTAAAGATAAAAGAGAAGGAAGTATCTTTATCGCCACAAAAAAGCACCTAATAACTGGGCAAAAGATTTTAGTAGCTGGTGTAACACAAAGCTTAGATATTGAATTTAGTTATTTTAGAGTTAATGAAATTTCAATTGAAGGTTACAGCACAGAGATAGTGCCGTTATGAAAGAATGGATTTGATAATTGGGAGGAGAAATAATGCAATTTGGTATTTCATCAACAGAAGTTAAAACAGTCGCTGAGTTTTTGCTACAGCACAGCTTGTTAGATGATAATCCAAAATACGAAGAAGGTTATCAACAAGCTGTTAAAGACATGGAAGAGCTTTTATCGGAAAAAGTTATGCAAAATATGAAGGCAATGGCAGAAGAGCTAGATAAAATTAACGCTAATTTTTTGGAAGGTGAAGAACGATGAAGAAACAAGAAGCGATTGAAAAGTTAGAAAGTAGAGCGTTTGACGTTGAAGATACTGATTTGGTTGTTGGTTTACGTTTTGCTCAAAACACCATCAAACAAATTGACGAACCCAAGAAGGCAGTTATTCCACAATTTGTTGCAGACTGGTATGAAGCAAATAAAGATGGTTTTGAATATAACTTATACAGTCTTTGTATCGATTTTCATGAACGAAAATTACATGAAGATTTACATGAATGGTTCACTAATAACAAAAATAAACCTATTGAAGTATTAGTATTGATGAACAAGTACGGCTATGAAGTTGAGAAAGAGAAGCTATACACAGTTAAATTCTCAAACGAAGATTTTGGCAAAACATATATCGGGATAATAAAAACTGCTAACAAGATTGGTATTAGTACTGTCCCGATAAACGATGAATGCTCTAAATGCTATTTTACTAAAAGTGAACTTGAAGAATTTAAATTTTGGAATAACCCAGCGTTTGAAATTAAAGAGGTGACAGAATGAATAAACAAGAAGTGATTGATGATATTGAGAATGCAATCCCAGATTTTATATTAAACGATTATCAAAGAGGTAAAGAGGCCGGTTTAAGTTATGCGTTGGAATTAGTCGAAGAACTTGACGAACCAGAAAAAGCGGTATTAAGCAAAGAAGAAGCAGAGTGGTTGGAGCACTTGAAGTTGATAGCAAATTCTACTCATTGTTTGTATGTCATTACACGTCAGGGTTGGGGGTATCATTTTGAATTTTGCTCCCATGGGAAAAAATACAAACTTTCTTGTGCAAACAAAAATGATGGTGACGAAAACGAACTAACCAAAAACAGACTTGTAAATGCTTTAATTTACGGCTACGAAGTCGAAAAAGAAAAGCTGTATACAGTTGAGATTCCAAATCCAAACGGTTTGGACTACTTAATGCTTCAAAAAGACAGAAGGGGCAAGATTTCTGTAGCATGGTATTGCACAGATAGATGGCGAGAAGATGAACGCGTTCGGCTAACCGAAGCAGAAATCAAGAAAGATTTTGATTGGGCTTGGCAGTTTGCGAAAGATGTTGAAGAATGAATGTAAGAGAAGTATTTTGCGATGACTGTTATGAGTGGAAAAAACGAGAAGATTTAGTTGAAGCGCAGTATTCTGAAGGAGAATTATACTGTAAAGAGTGTGGGGCTGTTTTAATTCGTACGGATGATTACAATTCAGAAAAGGAGAGAAAATACACCGTCAGAGTTAAAGGGATTGACTCACGTTTTAATTGGTTGTTACGTGACTACAAGTTAAAAGTATATGTTTTCGGTAATCGGGCAATTACTTTGGCAGATGGGGATTGTCAATCAAGTTTTACTGAAAAAGAACTAGTTAGAGACAATCTTGCTTATATGCTATACAATGATGCTTTTGAAGTTGAAGAGGTGGAAGAATGAATAGCGAAGAAATTAGAAAAGCTATGAAAGTCATTATGAAAGCAGCTGAATTACACATCAGTCCGCGTTCAGAGGGACGGACGGAGTGGCTACATGTGTGGGTGACTGCTAGCTATGTTTATCATATGGTGAGAGAACCAAAGATTGGTGTGGGGGGATAAAGATAAATGACTGTTAGAGAACTAATTGAGAAGTTGCAAGAATTCGATGAGTGGAACGAGGTCGGATTAAGATTAGAAAATGTCTGTGTGTTGGACGTATTAGCAGAAGCTGATAAAAATGGATGTACTTTTTTCATTAACGATAGTGAACTTGAAGTAAATAAGGTAGCTCCAGGTGTGATAGTAATTACAGCAGAAGGGATTTAAAATGACAATACCAAAATTTAGAGCTTGGACAGAAGAAGGCAAAGTGATGTATTACGATGTCTATCCTTTCAAAGACGATACTTTATTGCTAAGTTATGACGAAATTTCTTTTGATGAAGTGCCAGCAAGCGATTTCATCCTCATGCAATCAACAGGTTTGATTGATAAGAATGGGGAAGAAATCTTTGAGGGGGATGTTTTACTAACATATGACGATGAGTTAGCGAAAGTGTATTGGGACGATGTGTTGGCTGGTTGGTTTGTAGACTTTATATACGAAACTGCTGAATTAAGTGAAGTTGCTGATATTCAAAGTAGCAGGTCTATTTGTAAAATCATCGGCAATATTTACGAAAATCCTGAGCTTTTGGAGGAAGAATAATGGAAGCTAGCAGAATAACAGTTTTAGACATTTTTGAAATTATGGCAGAAAAAGAAACCGATGTAGTGAATCTTGACTTTGAGTATGATGGAATACCAGCAAGAATCCAATGCAAGTTGATGACACGTAAAGAAGCGGAGTGGAAAGAATGATTAAAAAATACATTAAAACTACGCTTATTGAAGCAATTCAAGTAAACGAGGATAATCACGATGAAGTAAGAAAGTTCACACGTCAATCTATTACATTTGGCTATGAGTTATTAATGCATTCAATTGACACTTTTGAAGGTAAAATGCATTTTTCAGATGGTGATTATTTGATAAAAAATAAAACAGGTGAATGTTACGTTTGCAAGAAAGAAATTTTTGAAAAAACGTATAGAGAGGTGGAAATGTAATGATTAATAATGTTGTGTTGGTTGGTCGTTTGGTTAGAAATGCTGATCTAAGATATACGTCATCTAATCAAGCGGTAGCAAGTTTCACGCTTGCGGTGAATCGTAATTTTAAAAATCAAAGTGGAGAGCGTGAAGCGGATTTTATTAATTGTATTTTGTGGGGTAAATCAGCAGAAAATTTTTGCGATTGGACACATAAAGGGATGCTTGTTGGAATTACAGGACGAATTCAAACACGCAATTATGAGAATCAACAAGGTCAACGTGTGTATGTGACTGAGGTGGTAGCAGGTAATTTCCAAGTCTTAGAAAGTCGTAGTAGTGGTAGTCAACCAACAGTTGACAACCAATCACCTTTTGACAATTCGAATCCTATGGATATTTCAGATGAGGATTTACCGTTTTAGGAAGGTGTTATCATGGAAAAGTGGGATATGCTTAAACAGACAATTAATGAAGTATCTGATGAATATGAATTTTGGTATGATGAAGCTCATAGAAGTTATAATGAAATAGAAGAATTGGAAGTGAAGTATTTTAAGGCTGTGGAGCGTAATAAGGAACTTTCTAGTGCTTTGGGTGAAATGACTTGGAAGCAGATGAGGCATCAAGCTAAAATTAAGCAAATGGGGCGTAAATGGTTAGCTAAGTATTAGTTCGGGGGTATGAATGTCAAATAAAACTCGTAACGCTATGAGAGTAGCGCTTGATGCTGAATTAATGGAGTATCAAAATATAGATAGAAAGATAGCCATCAGAAGAACAGAATTATCAATCAAAAATATTTTTGATTTAGATAATTACATGGTTGAAAAAGTTGGTAGTGACAAAGATAGCGACTTAGTTATTTATAACCTTGAAATCCGTAAGCAAACTATTGCAAGGTTGTTTATGAGCTTTGACAATGAAGAACATGAGATTGCTTATAATCGTTGGGTCAAGGGAAGAACATGGGCAGAAATTGAAAAAATCATGTTTATGAGTGAGCCAACTTTAAGGAGACGTAAGAATAAAATCCTTGATAGATACGCAAAATTAAAGGGATTACTATAAAATGACGAAAAAAGCTGTTTAATCGTCATGCAAAATTAGATATAAAAGAAGGCAAGAGCGAAAGCACTTGTCTTTTTAATTTGATTATGGAGGTGGTGTTATGTGAAATATGTACAGCCTATAAGGGATAAGGACCAGATAGAAATGTTGAAAGATTATCTAATGGATTGGAATCCTAGAAATTTCTTGCTTTTGGTTTTCGGACTTAATTCGGGTTTAAGGGTTAGTGATATTTTGCCTTTAAAGGTTAGGGATGTAATGGATGATTACATAGAAGTCATTGAAAAGAAAACGGGCAAACAAAGGCTCTTTCCTATCAATAGAACACTTAGGAAAGAGATTAATAAGTATGTGGCTTTGAAAGGTTTAAAACCTTATGATTATCTGTTTGAAAGTCGTAAGCGTTGTAAAGAACCAGGCAAGGAAGGTCAGAAACAACCTATTAGCGTGACACAAGCTTGGAAAATTTTGAATAAAGCTGCTAAGTCGTGTGGAATTCACCACATTGGAACTCATAGCATGAGAAAGACGTTTGGTTATTTCATGTATCAACACAACGGGCATGATGTAGCTATGTTGATGGAAATGTTTAATCATTCAAGCCCTGATATAACGTTGCGTTATATTGGGATAAATCAAGAAAAAATCAATCAGGAAATGGAGAGCTTTGGGCTCTAATTATTTTTGAAATCTTATAAATGCAATATATTGGAATCACATTGCATTGCTATTTTAAGAAATATGGTTAAAGCCTATTAAAATATAGTGGTTTAGGCTTATTCCATGAAAGAAATAGTTTATAAGATATATTGCATTGGAAGAAAGGAGAAGGATTGAATAAGAGAGCTTTGACGGTAGAATTTGGTGCTGAAATTTTATGGCTACAGAGATATTTTAAAAGAAGCCACACCAATCCTAACAATAGTCAATTAGAGCAGATGATTGTTGACCGCAGACTAGAGCTTTTTTATCCTTATCAGGATAATGATATTAATAGCGGTTTTAAAACCAATAAAAAAAGCACACCAGAAGCCCTGAAACGGCTTGAATTGGAAGAACAGGATAATCTGCTTAAAATCTATAAAACGTGGCTTACAGCCATCGAAAAGCATGTTAAAACGAGTGATGCTAATGTGGTTAAGGTTGTCCGAGAAGTTTTCGTTAATAAGTATATGAATGTGGATGGCGCTGGTCGTAAGTATTTGAATTATAGTAAAACAAGAACGTATGAAATTATTTATGAGTGGTTGCAAGAACTAAACATTATCTTTTTTAACGAACGCAAATAAAAAGCCTCAGGAGTTTATCCTGAGGTTATTTCAAACTTTGATGGTCAATGATAGCGCAAATAATAGCAATCAAAAAAATTATTCCAAAAAATCCTACTACAATTTTGAGTACGATGCTAATATTTACGAATAGCAAGAAGAGAAGAATAAGGGGAATAAGAAGTAAATAAATCATGTTTGTTGTTCCTTTCGTTTATATTATAGCAAATATTCAGTAAGAAGGCTTGACCATTCTCGTACGTCTGCGCCTCGGTTTTGAGGTATGTAACCTTTTTTATATGCATCTGTTTCAATATCGTTTTGGAACTTTAACAGATTGGCTAATACGTTATTAACTCCCTTTGATACGAGTGCTGTTTTCCAATCGTTAGAAGAAGCATCATAATAATCCCATTCGGTACATTCCATATCATAAAGCCAATCCTCAAAAGCTTCTACAGTAAATACATGGGTAAGTTGTTTATAAATTTGTGTTTCAAACTCAAATAGTTGTGAGTCTAGGTCATTAGTAAATGTCATTGTTTTGAAACTCCTTTCAGGTATGTATTTTTAAAGTCCGTTTAATACAGGGGTGATAAGGTCATAAATAATCCAATCCTTATCTTCTTCGATAATATAGCCGTCTAAAAGGCTATCCCAATACCAACTTGAAAGAGGGATTTTTCGAATAATTTCACTCTCTTGTGGACTTTGTGAGTTTTCGGGACGAATAGCAGTTTCACTATCCTCGAAAATAATGTATTCCATGTCATCCCAAGTTAAATTTTCAAAAATTTCATTTGCGATATTGTTAAGTTGTTGTTTTGTTAAACTCATTTTTATTCACCTCCATACAATAGCCAATCAATTGTTAAATCACTTAAACCGTCTAAAATCATGGATAAAGCCTCATTTAAATTATGAGGTCCATTTCCCCAAACGTTTGAAATTGCATCATATTCAGATGAATCTTGAAAACGTTCTGAGTACCATCTTTCAATTTCTTGGATTGTGGTCAAAGTAGTTGCCATTGTCATATAAAATTCTATATATTCGTCTGTAACCAGCAGAGCCTTTATATCAATTCCATAAGCATGCTCTATTTCTAGAGCACGTTTACGGATTGTAAAAAGGTCGCTAATGCTTTGGTTGATAATTTTAAAATATTGTGTTTGTGTGGTCATTTTGTATTCTCGTTTAATCATAAATAAATAGACTTAAGTCATCTTTACAACGTTCGTCATCAAATGAATAGTTAATAGTGTAATTTTCAGCATCTAACAAGACCCATTCAAGAATGTCATTTTCGTGTTCTTTGTAATGGCTGATGAATTGTGATAGGTCAGGTTCCCAACCTCGTTTTAAGTCGTTTTTTAATACCTCAAAATCGCGGTCAGTCAATTCAAAGAAAATATGATGGTTAACAGAATCATCTCTCATGTAATTTTCACAAAGTTCTTGATAGTCATCTTCTGTATATAAGTCAACAATGTCATCCAATTCCAAACCGTCAAAGCGGTCGCTTTGCGAATAAATATAGTCGTCTTCTATTTCATTATAATAGGCTGTATCATTGCTACCATTTACGTAATAAAGAAGGCTCCAAAGTTCTTCCCAAGAATAGCATAAGAAATAACCCTATTTGCATTCAGTTCCTCTAAAGTGAGTTGAATCGCTCCAAGAACCATAGCGCCAAAATTCTTTATCGTTAATGTATTTAGTACTTAATGCAAGTTTTTTTCATGGTAATATGTCCTTTCTCGTTATATAAAAATTTAAAATTATAGTTTGAATGTTCCGTTAATCAGCTTACCATTGATATAGTAATCCTCACTGATTTCATAATTGAAAGCGCCGTAATTGTTAAAGAAATTGTCAATAAGCTCACACGCTTGTTGACTTGAATATACAAAATTGGTTGAAACCAATTTTTCACAAGACCAAAATCTAAGCATGATGCATTTTATTTTGACGTCAGCTGTTGTATTAAATGTATGTTGATAGACTCTTTTGCCTCCATCATTGATAGTGATTGTGACTGTTTTGTTATTAGGCAATTCAGTCAGATAGCGTCTCACTTGAAAATAGGTTCTAAATGCTTTATTATTAACAATAATTTCCATCGTTGTATACTCCTTATTAATTCCAATAGTGTCCTTGTGATTGAATATAAGTGCCGTAGCGTTCTTGTACAGCATTGTTATCTTCTTGTTGTTCTTTTGGTAGTTCTATTGTTTCACTTGCGCCTTGCTTGGCTACTATGATAAGCAAGATTATCATAGCAACCATAAGCAGGAGCATGAGCGGAAGTGGTAAGTTAATTTCTTGTTGTATCATTTTCTCACCTCTTATACTCGTTGATAGATATGTTTAACGTAGTCAAGCCATTCTTTATCAAAGATAACTTTATCAAGGTCATCTACTTGCGTGTACATTACTGTATATACAGAGCCATCTGTTAGTGCTACTGTACACTCATAAGCATCTAATTCACATTCATCTACATAACCAGTAACCTGATGACCATCAGGGAAAGAGAGGGTCACGGGTTCTTTTTCAGATGATAGAACTGAGGTAGTTCCGAGGAATGTAAGGGCGATTGTTGCAATTATTAAGATAAGTTTTTTCATTTTAGTACCTCTTTCTAGTCGTTAAGCAATTTAGTGATATCGTAGCAATCTGATTCTTGTAAGCCTTTAATTCTGCTGTTGAACTCTTGTAAGTCGTAATAGTATTCAATAACTCTATGATTGTTTAAATAAGCAATGTTATCAAAAACCTCGTAAGGTTGTGATTCTGTCATCATAATATCAATAGCTTTGTCAGCAGTAAGATAAGCAAATGTGTTTGCATTGTAGTCAACGAATAGAATTTTTTTCATGTTATTACCTCTTTCTTTTTGAGGTACTAAAAAAGTACCTAGTGCGCCTTGCTTAACTAGGTACTAATATGCTATAATAATTGCATATCTACTTAGTTAAGTAGGTAGGGTTTAGGTATTCATTCAAACTTTGGTCGGGGAGAATGAGTACCTTTTTTGTTTTTATTTAATTTCTTTATGGTTATATTATATGTCGTTCCGTTTATTTTGTCAATACTTTTTTAAAAAAATTTTTATTTATTTTTTTCGATAAAGTATAGCAATAAATCAACGACACTTTTTTTATTGTTTTCTTTTTGAGATTGTTTTATTATCTCTCTCTCTTCCTCAGTAACTCTCATAGTCATGCTGATATTTCTTTCTCTACCAGTAGCAGGACGACCACGAGAACGCTTTTTGTCTTGCATGTTCTTTACCTCTTATGTTATAATATTATCAAGGACAAGCAAGCGGAAGTTATTCCACTTGCCAAGTAAAAGTTACATAAGAGCTTTAAGTAGAGCTGATAGAACTTCAACTAATTTAATAATTGCCGTTATTAAATTAGTTATATCAGTTATTATACTTAGAGCTTTTTTGTTACGTCTATGTTTAGACTTAACATTTTTCTTACTCATAACTTTCACCTCCTTTCGCCCTTGATTTCCGAAAGGATGGAAATGCAAGCTGTTTTATTAGCTTACAAGTATATTATATGTCGTTCCGTTAAATATGTCAATAACTTTTTTAAATTTTTTAAAAAACTTTTTAGCCTTGGATTTTTCCAAGGCTTTTTCTTTTTGCTTTTATATAGTAGAAAGATAAAATGATTCTCTTTTTCATTCAATAATAGAAGAAAAGCAACAGCGAGCGCCAACAAAAAAGATTCTTTTATTAGTAGATATGTATGTATATCTTTTAATAAATGAAAATGGAATTTTTCTAAGTTGACAAAAACTTGACAGTTTTTCTGATCCTGTAAAAGTTCGGATATTAGATATAGAAGGAACGCTTATACCCCCCTCCTAAAAAATCGTTCGTATTTTTTTATTTCGCTCAGACCGGCGGACCCTCGTCTACTCGAATTTTTTGGCGATTTTCTTTTATTAGGGGGGTGTTTTTTTGAAAAACCGAACGTAGCAATGATTAAAGAACGGAAAATATGCGCTTTTTTCGTGTTATTTTGTAAACATGAAGATAGATACAACGAATAAGCAAACTATGCATCCTTTCTATAACTCTAGGGAATGGAGAGAACTTAGGAAACTTGCTTTGGGACGAGACCATTCTGAGTGCGTTTGGTGCAAGGAAGAAGGAAGGGTCACAACAACAAATTTAGAGGTAGACCATATAAAAGAGGTCGAATTTTATCCTGAACTAGCTCTTGATTTGGATAATTTGAGAACTTTATGCCATGATTGCCACAATAAGAGACATGGTAGAGCTACTTCTAAACAGTCAAAATGGGATGATGAAATTTTTGAATGGTGAGGAGGTAGTGCTTTGGGTAGAAAAACGAAAAAGCAGTTAAAGCTTGAGGCTTTAGAAAAGGATTTGATGGTTCTGATTGATGCTAATAATGCTATTGAGTTAGAGAAGGTAGCCCGTTATGTTAATTTGGTGTCGATTTTTGATGACCTTGATAAGTCTATAAAGGATATGGGGGCTATGGTTCTAACGGTTAATGGTAGTCAGGAGTTTTATAAGGCTAATCCTGCGATTTCTGAGAAGGTCAAGGTTAATGCTGCATTGATTAAGTTGGATTCATTTTTTGATAAGAAACGTGAGGAGTACGAGACTAAAAAAGCAAAATCAAATGATATAGATATGGACGACTTCACATGATACATCCTTATGTTGATGCTTATATTGAACAATATGAGCAAGGAAAGATTCTATTTAACAAGGAACGGGTGTTGCTTGTTGAGTATATCAAGCGTGAAATTGTTCCTCGGCTTGAGAGTGGAGAGATTTATTTTCAGGATGACCAGATTGAAAGTTGTATCGGATACATTGAGAGATGGTTTTTCAAGCTGGAAGATTTCCAAAAATTTATTATTTGCTTTGTTTTTTTGATGTGGTCACACAATGACCTGCACGTTTATAAGCGTTTCTTGATTATGATGGGGCGTGGTGGTGGTAAAAATGGTTTGATTTCTGGACTTTCCAGCTATTTACTAACACCTATGCATGGTATTGCTAACTATAATGTATCTATCGTTGCTAATAGCGAAGACCAAGCGAAGACTAGTTTTGATGAAGTTTATAACACTATTGAGGAAAAGGAAAAGTTGAAGAAACTTTTCTACAATACAAAATCTGTTATTCGCAATAAGCAGACAAAGAGTGAGCTTAAATATCGTACGTCTAATGGTAATACTAAAGATGGTTTACGTGATGGTGCGGTTGTTTTTGATGAAATTCATGAGTTTCAAGATGATAAAGACGTTCGGGTTCACCGTTCAGGTCTTGGTAAGGTTAAAAATCCTCGTGAGTTTTACATTACAACGGATGGTTATGTCCGTGAAGGTTTTCTTGATAAGAAGAAGGAAGAGTGCTTGAATGTCCTTACTGGTAAGGCTAAGAAGTTTAATAGTTGGTTTCCTTTCATTTGTAAGCTTGATAACGAGGAAGAAGTTGATGATAAGGTGAAATGGCAGAAGTCTCAACCGATGTTTCACCCTCCGATGTCCCCATATGCGGAGAATTTGCTTGAAACGGTAACTGATGACTATGATGAGTTAGAGGAAGACCCCTCTGGTCGTGAGGAGTTCATGACGAAACGTATGAACTTACCTGTGGTTGATGTTGAGCGGAGTGTTGCTAGTTTTGAAGAGCTTCGGGCTACTAAGCGTGATTTTCCAGACCTTACTTACAAGCCATGTATTGGTGGTTTGGACTTTGCCTCTGTTCGAGATTTTGCGGCTGTTGGTTTGTTATTTAAGGCTGGGGAAGATTATATTTGGTTAAGCCACTCTTTTGTGCGTAAGGGTTTTGTAGATAAGTATTATAAATACTCTAGTCGTTTAGATGAGCGTACTGGCGGTGCAAATGGTCGTCAAAAGACGGTTGCTCCTATCCGTAAGTGGGAAATGAATGGTTGGTTAACGGTTGTTGATGAGCCAACTATTAATCCACAGTTGATAGTTGATTGGTTTGTATCAATGAGAGATGAATATGGTTTTGATTTACAGCGTATTATTTCTGATAATTTCCGTATTGATGTTTTGCGCCAATATTTTGAAAGAGAAGACTTTGAAGTATCGTTTTCTAACAAGTTTGAAAGTGCTCCAGCTGGTTATCAGGTTGAAGTTTTGCGAAATGCAAAAGCTAGTGATAGTTTGCTTGCGCCTCGTATTGAAACGGCTTTTGCTCAAAGTCATGTGAATTTTGGGGATAATGATATGATGCGGTGGTACACAAATAATGTTCTTCGCCGTTTGAAATCAGATGGAAATGTTGAGTATATCAAGAAAGAGGATGTTAGACGTAAGATTGATGGTTTTAAGGCTTTTCAATATGCGATGTATCGTGCGGATGACCTTAATGAAGTAAATCTTGATTATGATGAAATGTATGAAGATATATTGGATTGGTATTAGTCTGAGTTTGTTTTCATTCTTAAAAATTGATAGAATAGGTTGTGGAGGAATATAAATGGAAGAAGTTATACAGTCGATTGTTGCTGTCGGCGGGTTTGGGTATTTGAATTACTGGATAATTTCTCGGCTAAAAGATTTTGATTTTGGCAATGAAAAGGATAAGGTATATCTAATTGGTTTAATGACCTCTGTTGATTATAGCTTTTATATTGTTATATCTCATTTTTTTAAAGAACAGTGGTTAAGGGTTATTTTAACAATAGTAGTCGCACTTGTTTTTAGTTTTTGTTTTCCTGTCATTGTTAATGGAATATATAAGGGGATTAATCTTTTTCGACAAAAGGATGGCTCAGCTGAATTAAAAGCAATAAAGTTAAAAGATGACTTTTTTAAAGATGAAAAAGATTGTTGTTTTATTTTTGATTTTAATAATAAGCTTCTATCAAAAGGAGTTAAAAGAGCCATTAGTGGAGAACATGAGGATTTTTCACTTATGTTGTATCCTTTTTTTGAAAGTCAAGAAGAGTTCAAGATATCAACTGAGGAAGAGTTATATCATTATCTAGAAGTAAAAAATCTCGAAGCTAGGATATACCTTAACTTCGAGAAAAAATTGAAAATCATTTACTTTTCTTTGGTGGACGAGTAACTTTTTGGGGCTGTGGTTTAAATTGTGACGTTTGACTATTTTTAGAAGTCTGTGAACTAGTATATAGTGGTTCTTTCTCCATCAGTTTCTCCTTTCTATAAAAATGGTGGTACATTTTTTATTATAGCATTTTGGTACTCCTGCGGGGGTGCTTTTTTTGTGTTTTTTGGGGTGCTGAGATGGCGATTCTGATGCTTTGTTTAACGATTTTGTGGGTAATTATTCATTTAAAATCTGTAGAGAGAACGATGTTTTTTGACTTTTTTATAAAAGAGCGGAAAATATGCGTTTTTTTCATGAGAAAATTGTATCGTGGAATTTTAGAGGAGGGGGTGCTAGTGTTCTAGTGCTCCTTTTTTAGTACCACTAGAAAGGAGTATCTCTGATGACAAAGTCAGGGCTATCTAATATGTGAGTCTTTTAGATTATTTTAAATTTCAACGAGCACCTACATTTTCTGACACAGATGATGGTGAAACAAGTGAGCTTAGCAAAAATATCTCATTGAAATATGGTGCACTTCATAAGGTCTCTAACTATGTGGGTCGGGGCGTTTCTAAGGCAAAGTTTGTGTTGAAAGGTCCAGATGCACAGAGACTTAGTTATTGGCTTTATAAATTGAATGTTGAACCTAATCCGAATCAGACAGCTTCTCAGTTCCTTGGGGAAATTGGAAAGGCTATGATTGAGGATGGTGAGGTGATGATTGTCGCATATAAGGGCAATCTCTATGTGGCTGATAGTTATAGTAAGGAAGAAGAAAGTTTAGAGGGGAACAAATACCATGTTACCTCTATTCAGGGGATGACTTTTGATGAGGTTTTCAAATCGGATGATGTTATTCTTTTGAAAAATGAAAATGATAGTTTGAATAATTATCTTGAAAAACTTTGGGCGGATTATGGTGAGCTCTTGGGTCGTGTGATTAATCGACAAAAGACTGCTAACCAAATCCGTTTTACTTTTACCCAACCTAAAAATAAAATTCGTGAGATGGCGCAAGAAGCTGCGGATGGTGAACGGAAGGAATCCAATCAGCAACGTTTCTTTAACAGGGTGGTTAAGAAAATCAAGACTGATTCTGTTGTTGGTATTCCTCTTGGTGATAAGGGTAGCTATGCGGAGTTCTCTAGCAAGGGGACTGGTACTGGTCGTGTGACGTTCATTGATGATATTGATGGGCTGTTAACGCAATATGTGGATGATGTTTGTCAGGTTGTTGGTTTGTCTCCTGCGTTATTGCATGGGGAGTTGGCTGATAACCAGAAGAACTATGAGATGGCTATTGAGGTGGTTTTTGAGCCAATTTTGCGGAAATTCATCGATGGGTTACAGCGTGCCATTTTTAGTGAGGAGGAGTACCAAAGGGGTAATCGTGTTAAGGTTACGGGGCTTCACCAATATAACTTATTTGATGTTGCTACGTCGGGTGACAAGTTGATTGCTGCGGGTCTTGCGATGGCAGATGAGATACGTGAGGAAATTGGACTTGAGCCACTCCCT
>OGXF01000113.1_pt1 | contig 72944 bp, 67 predicted proteins | sample 1576191 | NCBI WGS metagenome assembly OGXF01 (sample SAMEA3541545, study PRJEB24748) | human gut metagenome | biome: human gut; feature: human-associated habitat; material: faeces | place: China | collected 2012
CCCACCCTTCTGGTAGCTCAAATGGTATCTCATCTTCGATACATTTTACGGTACCGTCGTTGAACCTCTCATAATGTAAATTATCATCACCTTTGAAAATGACAGTATCTTTTTTTATATCCTTAGGTTTTAGCTTTCCGTCCTTAACCATCTGTTTCTTTTGTTCACGAATACGCTCCAAAAGAACAGACGCCGGCTCATCATTTGGATCTTGCGGTACAAGTTTACCTCTGATTGCTAAATCCAATATTTTTTGCCTTAATGCTTTGGTATCCATTACTCATCCACCTCGCCTATTATTTTTTCCAATTCGGCAACAGCGTTCACAATATTAGCTGACTTCTCCTTGATTTCCTGAAGCAGTTCTGCAAGGGTGCGGTCATCTGCACCGTTATTAATCTTCATCCATGTAATATCAAGGCTTGTCTTATCACGAGCCATAATCTCATCTATTGTGAATTTACGCCATCTCCCATTAGGATTTTCCTCACTGTATGTTTCCTTACGCTTGCTTAAATCTCCGTCAGCATAACACTTAACAAACTCATCAAAATGTTCTTTCTTCAATGGATTTGTTTTACCGAAAGAAGGCATATCAGAACGCAAGTCATAAATCCAAACTTCTTTAGTATTATCCTTATCGGTCTTACCTCTTGTAAAGAATAAAACGTTTGTCTTCACACCCTGTGCGTAGAAAATTCCCGTAGGCAATCGAAGAATAGTATGAAGATTACACTTATCCATCAAGTCCTTACGGATACGCTCTCCGTCACCATCCGCAAACAATACGTTATCAGGCAAAACAACGGCAGCACGGGATTTACCGTCAGTCTTTAAGCTACGGTAAATGTGCTGGAGAAAATTAAGCTGTTTGTTGCTTGTCGGGAACGTAAAATCATCACGTGTTGCACGCTCTCCGCCTTTCTTAGTTCCAAACGGAGGATTTGTTAAAATCAGATTATATCCTTTCATTGATTTTCCGATATTAGAAAGTGTATCGCCCAAAACAATCTGACCGTCAATATCGTGAAGCATAGCATTCATCAAAGCAAGACGATGCGTGTCATGTACAAGTTCACAACCTGTAAAAGCTTCTTCTTTCTCAAATCTTGCCATATCAGCGTCAAGTGAAAAGAAATCATCTGTGTTATCTCTGACATATTGACTTGCTGAAATCATAAATCCGAAAGTACCGCAAGCGGGGTCTATTGCCGTACCGAAAGTGATACAATTTAACGCATACACGAAAATGCACCCAAGCGGTTGCATTTGTAGATTACTGGGTGCATTTGAGCGAATGATGCACCGATGAACTGTGCAATTTGTTATAAGTATATTATAAACAATTTCGCACATTTTTTCAAGATGTTTTTCTTAAAAAATACGGCAGCACCGTTGTTCAGGTGCCAAGCAAAGAATCAACCCAGTCAAAGCATATTCCTCTTTTCATCACATCGCACGAAAGATTCCTCTCCAAAGAGAAAAAATTATTTAATCTTCTGAAATATATCTCAAAAGCTTGACAAATTTATCTGATAGGTGTATACTGCTGGATAGTTTACATTGTGAACTATATTTTCTGGTAAAAAGGAGGCATGAGGTATGAAAGACATGAGCTGGATAGAAATGATGAAAAAAGCACAGGAAATTCGGCTTTTTACGAGTCTTCAAATAAAGCGTGCCCAAAAAGGCGGCATTACATCTGCGCAGGAACTGGATCTTCTCTCCCGTATTGTATTATCGGACGCAGAACTGACACCCCTTGAATTAACGGTACTGACAGGCTTAAGCAAATCTGCAGTGAGCCGGTTAATCGAACATCTTGAACGAAAAGAACTTTTACAAAAGAAATATAATTCAAATGATAAACGAAGTTATACGCTCCTTTGTACTGCCAAAGGAACAATGGAGCTGGAAAAGACATACCAGTATTATCTGGAGCCTATTTATCGGCTTCGAAAAATTCTCGGAGATGAAAAATTCGAGGCCTTAATAAAATACATTAAAGAAGCTAATGATCTAATGATGAAAAATGGGAGGTAACTTATGAATTTTTATCAGGAACTTCAACTCAACCAGGCAGGTTCAAAATCGTATATTGCAAGCTTTAAGAATCCAAAAGATAAATGTAAGCATATTGCTGTTTATCTATTCAAAATTGCACTGGTTGTTGCTTTTTGTGTTTCCTTTGTCACATTATTTTCTGTACTTTTTGGCAATGAAAACAGCATTGCCGGTGTGGTTGTACTGCTTTGCGTGTTAGCAGTTCGATATTCCGACCTTGGAATCCAGAATTCTCAGGGCACACTTGGAATTCTTTTCATCTATGGTATTCTTGCATTTGGTCCGAAGCTGTCTAATCTCGCTCCCACCGGATTGTCATTCTGCATCAATCTCATCTGCATTTTCGCTCTGGCACTGATAGGATGTCATAACATTACGATGTTCAACCATTCCACTTTTGTGCTTTCCTATCTTCTCCTGTTTGGTTATGATGTAAGCGGAAAAGCATACCAGATGCGTTTGATCAGTCTTTTGATCGGAGCTGTTTTGACCGCCTCTATTCTATATTTTAAGCATCGCAAGGTGGAATATAAACGCAGCTTCATGGACTTATTTAAAGAGATTCATCTTTCTTCTTCCCGTACCAGATGGCAAATCTGTCTTTCTGTGGGCATTTCCAGCGCAATGTTAATCGCTGCACTTCTCAATGTTCCGAGAGTATACTGGATTGGTATTGCCGCAATGTCCGTTCTGATACCATTTCGTAAAGATGTTGAATATCGCACAAAGCACCGTGTTTTAGGCAATATATTAGGCAGTGCAATCTTTTTCATTGCATATTTGATTTTGCCGGAAGAAATTCGTCCTTGCCTTGGAATTATTGGAGGAATCGGAACTGGATTCTCTGCCAGCTATGTATGGCAATCTGCATTTAATGCATTCAGCGCAATTACAGTGGCTGTACCAACTTTTGGTCTTGCCTATGCAGTTTTACTTCGTATTTTTACAAATGTATTTGGCTCAATTTATATGTGGCTGTTTAATCGGGTATTTGATCCATTTCTTCTTTTTATCAATCAGATATTTGAAAGACCAAAACGCATATCCACTACCTCTTAAGGAGTCAAACAAAAAGGGTCTGTTGCAGTACGCAGATACTGCAGCAGACCCTTTATTTTATCATTCCTCTATATCACACTTCCATCTCTGAAAGTAACTGTTTTTTCTCCGTTCTCATAAACCGTGATGTAATCAACCAATGAACCCCAAAGGTCGCTATCGAATTCAGTCACCTGTCCGTTTAAGGATTCCAGCGTTTCCTGAAAGTGACGGAGATTCTGTCCTCGTGTTTCTATTTCTTCAATCCGCATGGCCAATTCGTCATGCTTTTTCTTTGCTGCCTCAAATCGTGCGGAAAGGACATCATTTTTCTGCCGGTATTCCTCCTGATCAAGTGCGATACGAGCATTCTCCAGCATTGCCGCCTGAACCATATCCGCAACAAGGGACATTTCCTCGGCATATTTTTCTTTTTCGGCTTCCAGTTCTGATGTATCAGTCAGCTTATCACAAATCAGCTTTACGTTTTCTATCAGTTCATCCCGATTGGCAAGCAGCTTATTCAGGCTTTTCAGAAACACAGCCTTTACTTCCTCTTCCATGATGTGCGGTGTAGTACAGCGCTCATCGTTATATTTGTTGTTGCAGCGGTAGATAACTTTACGGTACTGGTCGGTGGAGTGCCAGACCTTAGCCCCATACCACCCTCCGCATTCACCGCACTTAATTTTACTTGAAAAGATACTGACACCGCTATAGCGTGATGTTCCTGTCTTTCTGCGTTCCATTTCCTGCTGAACCATATCAAATACTGCAGGATCGATAATGGCTTCATGGTCATCTTCGATATAGTACATCGGTATTTCACCACAGTTTTTCTTTGTCTTTTTGGTCAGAAAGTCCACAGTAAATTCTTTCTGAAGGAGTGCGTCACCTTTGTACTTTTCATTTGTCAGAATACGGCGGATTGTAGTTGCATTCCACTTATCTTTTCCGCCGGGCGTTTTAATGCCTTTCTCTGTTAAATGAATAGCAATCGTATGCGGTGTCATGCCTTCAAGAAACAGACGGTATATCAGCTTTACAATTTCGGCCTGTTCCGGGTTCACAACCATTTTTCCATCAGGGCCTTTGTCATATCCGAGAAACCGGCTGTAGGCAACACTAACCTTACCATCGGCAAAACGCTTTCTGTGTCCCCAGGTTACATTCTCTGAAATAGAACGTGCTTCTTCCTGGCTTATACTCGACATAATGGTAAGAAGCAGTTCTCCTTTGCCGTCGAACGTCCAGATATTCTCTTTTTCAAAATAACACTCCACGTTATTTTCTTTCAGAAGACGAATGGTTGTCAGGCTGTCAACAGTATTTCTTGCAAAACGGCTCACACTTTTTGTTATGATAAGGTCAATTTTTCCTGCCATTGCGTCCGATATCATTCGCTGAAAGCCCTCTCTGCGTTTGGTGGAACAACCGCTGATACCCTCATCAGTGTACACCCCAACAAACTCCCAGTCCTCACGTCCTTTTATGTATTCAGTGTAATAGCTTATCTGAGCAGCGTATGAAGTTAACTGTTCTTCGCTGTCGGTTGACACACGAGCATAGGCAGCAACCTTACGCTTGACAGGTGCATCAATCGGTGCTGATGTGTATCGGCTGATTGATGCAGGTATTTTCGTTATTTTTGGCATTTTTTCCTCCTTGGTATTGGCCAATGATCCGTTACAGAATGACCATCTCGAAAATAGAACTCCAGTCTGTCTTCTTCCACATCGATATGGTCAATTCTCTGTTCAAACTCCTCTTCATTAAATGCATCGATGCTGAGAACCTGTGCTGCCATAGTACGCAGTAAATCATCACGAAGACTTACGGAATTACATCCTTTATGTTCCGAACATCTCCAGTGACTAACTTTGTCGCCATTTGCAGAGGTGCGTGTGCCTTTCCGGAAATTACATCCGCACCTTACGCATTTAATCACTTTTGAGAAACAAGTCATATCCGCCCGATTCGGTCTTTTTCCATTTTTGCGTTTCAAGGAAGTGGCAGCCCTTCGTTCTTCCGTCCAGCAGTCCTGATGGCCTGTGTTTTTACACGCTTCCGTTACAACTGTTCCGTCTTTCAGATGAAACTCTAATGTTTCACGCTTCGGAACATAAATAACATCCACACGTTCAAGAAAAACAGCCTCATCAAATTCCTGCAATCCAAGTACTTTTGCACAGGTTTCCTGTAAGTGCTTATGATTGATACTGCCGCCGACAGTACAGCGACCGCCTTTTATCTTTCTGCTTCCACAAAGCCAGTATTCTGCATAACCTCGGTCTGTTCTGACTTCATGCATATAGCTTTTATGGCAGAAAGGACACTTGATTTTTCCTGTAAAGCAGCAGGTATTCAGTGATTTGTTTGCCAGAGGGCCTAACTTTTTCCTTCTTTCCATTTCCTCCTGCACCCACCTGAAAGTCTCCATATCTATAATGGCTTCATGCGTATTTTCCACATAGTATTTTGGCAGTTCGCCGTTATTCTTCTTTCGGCGTTTGGTAATCGGGTCGGTAATGTATTCCTTTTGCAGAAGCATATTGCCTGTATACGTGATATTGGTCAGAATAACCTTTATATTGGAATCTATCCAGCGATATCCTCTCTTTGTTGTGATACCTTCGGCATTCAGTTCCCGTTCCGTTTCCAGCCTTGATTTTCCGTCAAGGAAGTTTCGGAATATTCTCTTTACAATTTCTGCTTCTTCCGGGACAACGACCAGTTTGTCATCAACCCATTCATAGCCGAGTATTGGATTTCGATTGCATGGATCACCTTTTTCAAAGCGTTTCCGAATGCCCCACTTTACATTTTCAGAAAGACTACGGCTTTCTTCCTGTGCAAAGCTGGCGAGAATGGTCAGCATCAGTTCGCCATCACCCGACAAGGAATTGATGTTCTCTTTTTCAAATCGTACTTCAACACCGATATCTTTCAGATGCCGTATCGTTTCCAGAAGATCCACTGTGTTTCTGGCAAATCGTGATATACTCTTGCAAAGGATAATATCAATGAGTCCTTTTTCACAGTCAGAAATCATTCTCTGAAACTCCTGCCGTTTCTTGGTCTCTGTTCCTGATATAAAATTATCAGCATAAACACCTGCGTACTCCCATTCGGGATTCTTTTGTATCAGTTCGCTATAGTAGCTTATTTGTGCTGACATTGAATGCATAAGGCGTTCACACTCCATTGATACACGAGCATAAGCAGCCACTCGCTTTCGCCTTGGCAATACGGGCTCCGTAGGTTCTATTTTGATGATTTTACGCATAACAGCCCTCCTTTCACTACACATATTACCGCTGTTCAGGCTCTAAGTCAACGAATAATGTGCCGATTTTCGGCTCGTATTTCTCCCTGAACATTGTATCAATCTGACGATATTCATCCTCCGAAATCAAATTTGCATGAAACATCTTCTTTACAATGCTCATCGTCACCTGGTACATGGCTTCCTTCTGAATATCCATCTTTTTCACCTCCAAATCGTGCAAGAATATAGCATCTGTGGCAGCAGTATTTTCTGTGATTATTGCCGTATGCCTGAAAAGGCTTACCACAATTTGAGCAGATAAAATCGTACATGGCTTTCCTGTTAACATCTTTTATATGAGCATTCCACCATTTCATTCTGCATTTATCCGAACAGAACTTTTTCTGACGTACTCTTGGCGGCTGCGTGATTGGCTCGCCGCAGCAAAGGCAGAACTGCCCTTTATGTCTGCTGCAAAAGGATTTTATCGTGTTGACAGACAATCCTACAGTTTCTGCAATCTTAGAAAACGACATTCCCTTTGAACGCAATGTGAGTACAGTAGATTTTTGTGCATCTGTCATTGAAACCACCTCCTACTTTACATAGGACGGAAATATGGCTTTTGAGTACCGAAAAACAAAAAATCCCCACGAAATATGAAAAATTCATATCTCGTGGGGATCGTTATCAGATGTCAGCCTTGTTCACCCAACCGGTGACATAGGAACCGGCAGGCGTTTTTCCGCAGTTTGCAGCAGAATTTGTAATACGCATTCTGCCATTTACAACCTGTCCATCATAGAGATAGTATGTACCGGATTTCTTTGTTCCAGTCTTGACTGTGCTGGAGGAATACAATGTGGTATTGTTCAGCGTAATTTTTGCGCCTTTTGTATATGTCTTTTCGGCAACGGTATATACCACGTTTCCGGAATTATCAAAAACGCTGTAACCCGCCTTGCAGGCTTTCTTTGCATTCTCCAGAGAAGAATATGCTCCAATCTGGCTCTTAGCGTCAGACCAGGACTTTCTTACTCTGTAAAGCTGATTTGCAGGTGTAGGATTTGAAGTTGTAGAACCAGTATTCAGATAAGATTCGACCTTCTTCTTAAATTCCGCCCAATGTGGCAGAATGTAGGCAGGACACATCTTGTAAGAATTTTTTGCAGTATTGAGATAGTCCACAGTACCACTTTTCCCGTCACGTACATTCAGCCAATGGGTATGAGTGTAGAGGTGATTAATGTCAAGACCATACTTCTTCAGAAGTGCTGCGGCAAGTCTCGCACAGTTGTCTTCCGACTTCTTATCCGTAGAATTATACGCAGATGACATAATGCATTCAATGGCAATCGTTCTGTGGTTGCCGTTGCCGCTTCCATCAGCGGCGTGCCAGCCACTAAGCGTTAAAGGTAGATTCTGCCACGCACAGGTGTTGTCCACATAATAATGCACCCTGACATCTTTCATATTGCCATTGTAAGTTGCTCTGGTATACTGTTCTGCAGGAGTAGTTCCGCTTGCTACCGAAATCCAATCGGTATTGTGAACAGTGATACCGATAACTTTGCCCTCCATAGAAACGGTGGGCATTGCTATACTGTTTGGATTGTGTTTGGTGAGCAGATACTCGTTGATTTTTACTCCATTCAGAGTAGATGTGTTATCAGGTTTCAGAATTGCCATGATCAGATTCCTCCTTGTCAGTTGTTTCTTCCATTCTGCCAACCTTGGTTTGCAGAACATCAATTGCTTTTTTGAATACCGGCGGATAGGGTACGCCCATCAGTGTGGTGTTTTCTACAATAGACAGCAGCTCGTTCAGACAAAAGCTGATGCAGACTGCGTCACGTATGTAGTTTGTGCCGATGAGAATATCAATTCTCACACCAACCACAACCATCAGCAGAATACAGAACTTTTTCGCAAGACCAATCCAGCCTGCCTTGCTGTTGAGTGCTCCGCTTTTGCTGTGCTTGGATTTTCCCATAATTGCAGTGACGAGACCTGTTGCAAAATCGATACCCATGAACACTACAAGTGTTGCAAGAGCCGAGTCCCATCCGCCAAACAGCGTGGCAATAAATCCGCCTACAATGCCTGCAATTGTACAGATCCATTCTTTCATAAACATCATCCTCCCATAAATTTGATTGATTTTATCATCGGATGTGAATTATCCGATGTGCCTTTGAAGGCAAGATAATATTCTCCATCCGGTACGTTTTCCAATGACTGCATCACGGAAATATATGTATCGGAATAAAGCCATTTTAATTGTAAAGTTACTGCATTTCCTGCCTGTATTTCCTCATAGATATACTGAGCAAGTTCAGCCCCGGTCTTGTCGGTTTTCTTCACCAGATAAAATTCAGCGTCCTGTGACGCACCGACTGTATAACTGAGAATCAGATTCATAGAAGAAGTGAGAGCAACAGGCGTCAGGCAAAGCACAAATACTGTTCCTGCCCAGCTGAAATCAGACTGATTGAAGTACAAAGCATAGTCATTCTCTGTACAGCAGAAATGGGGATAGCTTTCCGCAAAGCCTGCAAGCGAACGGTAACCGTCGTTGTAATAGGTGTAGACGCTCTCACCATATTTCTGCAAAGCATCACTGCCGGAAGAAAAGACCGTGATGTATTCGATGCCGGAACGGCTTTCAAGAGCGATAATTCTGGTTTCAAGAGCGAGGATTTCTTCTTCCTTTGTCTGAAAATCAAACTGAACAGAATCTCTTAGCTGCTGAGCATTGGCGTCTATTTCCTGAATTTCTGTATCAAATGAGTCGCATCTGCTTGTAAGCCCCATGATGTAGTCCATAGTGCTATCCTGCAAAGACTGTAATTTCTGCTGTAAAGCCTCGAAATCTGCTTTATTCGGATAATCCGACATATCAGGCGTGACGCCATCTTTACCATCAACTCCATCTTTTCCGGGCTGTCCGTCGGTACCGTCTTTACCTTTTAAGCTCTCAAGCCATTCAGTTTCTGTTCCGGTAAATCCATGCTCTACAGCAATAATGTATGCAGATTTTCCGTCAGTTCCGGGCGTACCGTCAATGCCATCTTTACCGTCCTGTCCATTTGTCCCGTCAATTCCATCTTTGCCGGGTTGTCCGTCAATACCGTTTTTTCCTTTTAAGCTCTCAAGCCATTCAGATTCTGTGCCAAAATAGCCATTTGCAATGGCGATTTCATATGCAGATTTTCCATCAATTCCATCTTTACCGTCCTGACCATTTTTTCCGTCAACTCCATCTTTTCCGTCTTTACCTTTTAAGCTCTCAAGCCACTCAGCTTCTGTACCAATAAAGCCATTCTCTACAGCAATCTCAAATGCAGACTTGCCGTCAGCACCTTTTTCACTTATCTTTTGAAGCAACTGCTGGTATAGGTCAGGCGTTGGCGGTACATTGCTGCTTTCACCGTCAAAACCAGATGGTCTGATATGCAGGGTTTTCACAACCGTTGTTGCCCTGACTGTTTCAGATGATTCTGCGTCATAACCGAAAAGAGACATCTTCACAGCACCGGCTGCAAGTTCCGCCGGCAGATGACAGCTTGTCTCGTCAAATCCGAGAACTCTGTTGTAAGTGAACTCGTCCTGTGTGAACTGCACCACTTTATGCAGGGGTTTCCAGCTGTTATCAAATACAAAATGTATCTTTACAAAAGCAATCTGATCAGCTGCAATGACCTCATGCTCCAGCGTTTCGATGTTCTGTCCCTTTACAAGAAATTTTATCATGCCTTCACTTCCTTCCACGTTTCCGTATCTGCATCATATTCCATATATCCATCCAGGCACTGAATTTTGACAAGGGGACTATCTACTGTACTGCTTGAATGACCGTCCCAGTTTGTGTTCTTTTTCACAGCGTTCCATTCAGCAAGACTGCCCTCATAGGTGATTTGCGTGAGGCTTTCACAGTAGTTGAAACAGCCACCGATAAGTTCTGTTGTGCTTTTGGTGATCGTGAAATTCTTCAGCTTGATACAGCGTACAAACATTCTGTCACCGATAACCTTACCGCTGTAGCGAACAGTTTCAAGCTTCTGACATTCTCCAAACGCCTGTTCACCGACTGTTGTAACAGATGCAGGAATGGTAAGGGATTTGATAGCTGTACCTGAAAAGGCGAACTTTGCAATCTCGGTCACTTTAGACGGAATTGTAATTTCAGTCAGTCCGTAAAGATTCTGATGAACCAGATATTCATCAATGTGCGGTATGAAACTATTTCGCTTGATGGTTTTGAGCGTTGTCGGAAGAGCGGCTATTTTCAGATTGTTGCAGTATTGAAATGCATATTCACCAACCGTTGTGATGCCCTCTGAGACGACAACAGAAGTGATGTTATCATTTTCGCAGAACGGAGATTTGTTTCCGCTTGTTTCATATGCACCTACATAATCATACATTGCCCCCGTGCCTTTGAGAATCAGTCTGCCGTCAGAATAGAGAACGTAATTGATATCAGCGCCGCATTTGCCCACTGAAACCACATCTCCGGTCATTTCATTTACCTTTGTTGCAAGTTCTGCCACCTGATTGGTCAGCTGAAGAATGGTTGAATTGTAATCCTTTATCTGTGCTGTAATCTCCGAAAGCTGTGACATCATATCCGTGACCTTGCATTTTCCGAGAATACATCGGACATAACCGCAGTAGGTTGTATTCTCTCGATAATCCGTCACTTTGATTTCTGCTGCACCGGCATCAATCCTGACGGCACAAAGGGTGAGATATGTTTTGGTTTCTGTATCTTTGAATCTTGGAATTGACGGCGATGTGGCAGGCGTACCGGATAGAATTTCAAACTCTATCTTACGATAATTTTCGCCGGTATTACAGCAGATACCCACTGATAAATATCTGCCCAGAGATTCATTCACATAGCCTGATAAATCATAGGTATACGGCGTATCGGAAAGAAAGTAATGTCCGTTTATCCACGCCTTACCGCTGCCAATGGTCAGCTTTAGCTTGTTTGCTGTCAGCTTGAAACACTGACCGTAGTTATCCTGAATGCCGTTGCAGATGATACTGCCAAGATAATCGCAGAAATTCTCGGCAGTATACGTTCTGTCAAGATTCTTTGCGTTGAAAAATCCATATGAAAATGCCATAGTCATACCTCCTTGAATGTGGGTGTGAGATTTCTTCCGTTCTGGTCGAAGCTTTCAATCATACCGATCAGCTGTATTTTATTCTGTCTCAGACCAAATCTGCGGTGTTCTACGGTAACAAAATCGCCAACAAAATAGTCCCTGTTATACTGAAACTGCGTAGACTGTACCGCAATCTGCGATTCGGAAACCACAAGTGGCTGCACCATACTTTCTTTGCCTTTTTCCTGTAAAAGGTTAATGTATTCATCATTGGGAATTGGCTTGGTTTCGCCGTCTTCCTGTTCTTCGTCCGCCATATCCTTTGCGTCAACATACACCTCATAGCGGTCAAGGTGTTCCGGTTCATCGCCGTCACAATATGTGGTGCGTTTTCTCTCTTCTCCTTCGCCTTTACCCAATATATAGGCATAATTTCTCTGCACAGAACTATCTGTGGAATAGGAAAATGAAAGCAGATTGTTGTATCCATCTGAGAAAACAATATGTGGGTTATCATCTTGTAAGATACTTCTATCTGTACCCTCTGACAATTCCAGCAGCATTTCATACTGTTCATCGGTTGTCTTTGCCAGTCGTATATTGGCAGTCCCACCGATTTTCTCACAGATGGTGTATACCCATTTCATAAGGTTATCGTAGCTGATTTGCAGTTTAGTATCTTGTTTCCAGCAAGAACCGGAAGAATCACCAATCGAAAGCCCCGGAATCTTTCTCGCACCTGTTCTGCAGGCGTTGTAATAAACCACATTGTTCACAATCTGTGCGTATGAAACTTTCTTTGTAAAGTTGAATGTAGGATAAATGATTCTTCTTTCCAGAAGACACATTAAAAAGCGACCGCTCACAATGAGATAATCGCCGTCCTCTGCATCTGTTTCCAGCTGTACCGATTCAATCAGTCCGTAGTGTTCTTTATCATCATCACGACCCACAATTCTGCCTGTCCGGAAGATTTCAATATTTTTCGTAGATGCCGCAATGTACACTTCAAATACACCGCAGGCATAGTATTCAATATCCCAAAGCAGCGAAGAAAAGCTGTCACACACAGCCTCCAGGGTTATGGAGAGTTTGTCCTCTATGGGAATCATGTTGTATATTTCAATTTGCATTTTTCACACTCCCAAGTACGCATTGCGGTGTATCAGACGGACTTTAAGACTTGACAGTCCCTCAGACGCACGAACATAAAACTTATTTTCTCCCTGCTTTAAGGTCAGCCAGGTGGAACCCGAAACAAGCCGGTTGATAATATTAGTAACAACACCCTCACGTTCCAGTGTAACCGTCTTATTGCCTGTTTTCGTAGTTATGGTGATAACATCGCCGTCTTTGATGTCACCGAGAATCTGCATATATTCGTCTGTAGCTGCATTGTAAATAGTCGGATTCTTTGCAGGACCTCCGCTGATTTCAAGGATAAAGCCCACTTCATCACCGTCATTGACAATGGTCATGATGTTTTGTGTGCTGTATTGACCGATTGGAAACGGCTCATCATTATCGGGGAAGATGAAGTGGAAAGCACCACGGATTTTGGAATACTCCGCAATCTGGGTTTCCGTGGAATACCAGTAAATATCGGGACAGAGAATAGATATCTGCCCTTTGGTCAGCATCTCAAAGTTCTCCATTTCGCAGGTTTCAACAATACCCTCGGCATACACAGAAATGTTTTTTGTGGAGTAATATATTTTGATGTAGCGTGACGGCTTGACCACCTGATACAGCTCATGCCTGCGTTTCTCCACATCAAAGCCACGCATTTCAAAAGGAATGACCACGTTTCGCTTTTCAATGAAAGCATTGTTGAGGTAAGAACCGTCCATTCCGGCATAGCTTGATGTGCTGACTGTTCCGGCAGGTGGATTCAGTCCTTCAATCTTTGAGAACATGAACCTGTTTGCTGTTCTGGACAGGTTAATTTGCTGACCGGTTTCGTTTTCCAGGATTAGGTGATAGAACATCTGGAATCACTCCTTTCTACATCTTCACCGCATTCTTTGTCTGTCTATAAATCTCCAGCCGTGACAGTGATTTCGGACTATTGTTGGTCTGATTTACTGTACGGCTGTTGTCGTTATTGTAGTAGTTATTGACCACAGAACTTTCAATTCCGCCGTTCATGATAGCACCTGTCATTCCGTCAAGTTTGTAGCTAAGGTCGGTATTAAGAGCAATTTTCATTGTATCCGCAACACCGGATACCGCCTTTGCAATAACCTTTTTGCTTTTGATAATGCCGTCTGCTAACCCCTGCATAAAGTCCGGCATCCAGCTTTCGTATTCGGTAAGAGGTCCCACGTCCGGCACAGAGAAGTGCAGATAGCTTCTGATGGTATCCGCCACATCGGTACAGGCGTCGGAAATCCAGCTGATACAGCTTTTGATACCGTCAACAATTCCGCTGATGATATCCGAACCCCAGCTGAATGCATCACTCGCCAGTCCCTTTACAAAGTTGACCGCCTTGTCAAATCCACTCTTAATCGTATCGTAAATACCGCTGATTGTATTGGAAATCGCTGATTTTACGCTGTTCCAGATGCTTGTCACAGTAGAACGTATGGTATTCATCACCGATGAAATTGTAGAAGAAATGCTGTTCCAAACGGAAGATATTGTATTTCTGATTCCGTTTACAACACCTGAAATCGCACCGCTGATGGTGTTCCAGATGGAGGAAATTACCGATTTGATGGTGTTCATCACACTTGAAATAAAGCCTGAAATTGCGTTCCATACCGTGGTGATGATATTTGAAATCGTACTCATCACTGTGGAAATCGCAGTACTGATTGCATTCCAGATGGTTTCAAAGAATGACTTAATGCCTTCAAGCAGAGGGGTGATAAACTCCACAATGGCATTCCATATGGTCTGTATCTTCTCAGAAATCCAGTCCATCACATTGCTGATAATGATATGTATTGCCTGAAAAATCGTCTCAAACAGATATTTCAAGGCTTCCAAAAGCGGAGATATGAACTCATATATCGTATTCCATATGCTTGAAATCGTATTGTAGATTGTGGTGCATACCGTAGAAATGACCGTCCATATGGCATTGAAAATGGTGGAGAAGAAATCGTGAATGCTTGTCAGGATTCCTGCGAAAAAGTCATAAACAGCCGTAAAAATAGAAACCGCAGTATCGTGAATAGCAGTTACAATTCCCGTAAAGAATGAAGATATCGCATTCCAGGTGTTCACAAAGAAATCGGCAATGGACTGGAAGAAAGAGCAAATGCTGTCCCATATGCCAATGAAGAAATCCTTGATTGCCGTCCAGACCTCGTCCCATGAAGTGCCGAACCAGCCAAGGAATACATCTAACACACCTGTCAGCGTGTTCAGAATATTGCTGAGTGAGTTTACAATGAAATCCCATATGCCTGTAAAGAGGTCTTTTATGCCATTCCAGCACTGATCCCAATCTCCGGTAAACAGACCGATGAAAATGTCGAGAATACTTAAAATGGTGTCGGTTACGAAAGAAAAAATATCTGCAATGTGCTGAAATACGCCCTCAAACAGTGGGGCAAGAACTTCACAAAGTCCATTCCACACGGCTTTCACCAGTTCTCCGAAGCTCTCAAAGTCAAAGCCGAGAGCATTGATGCGGTCGACGATTCCGGAAGTAAGCCTTTCAAATGTAGCTTTTATCTGTTCCCAAATGGAGAGAATGCTATTTTTGAAGTCCTCATTGGTATTCCACAGATTTACAAAGGCGGCAACTAATACAGCAACGATTGCAATCACAGCCACCACCGGTGCAGAAATACCGCCAATGGCAGCTCCAAGAGTGGAAAATGCTGTCTTTGCACCTGCAATTATAGTCGGAACTTTGCTGATAAAAGTCATCAGACTTCCCACCGAGGATATGACTTTGCCGATTACCACCAATAAAGGACCCATTGCCGCAGCAACGAGAGCAACTTTCACAATCGTCTCCTTTGTGGCAGGGTCCATGGCGTTGAGTTTATCAATAAATTCCTGAATTTTCGTTACGATTGATCTGATGACAGGCATCAGAATTTCGCCGAAAGAAATAGCCAGTTCTTCCAGCTGTGATTTTAAGATAGTCAGCTGACCGCCAAGGTTGTCCTGCATTGTTTCCGCCATAGAAAGCGATGTGCCGTCACAGTTCGCAATCGCAGATGACAGCTTTTCAACGTCCTGGGGTGCAGCATTCATCAAAGCCAAAAAGCCTGACATGGCATTCTTGCCCACAAGAGCCTGTGCTGCGCTTGCTTTTTCAGATTCAGACATCTGGTCAAATGCCACTCGGCAGTCGGCAAGAATATCGGAAAGGTCACGCATGGAGCCGTCCGCATTGCTGGTTGCAATCTCCATTTCTCCGAAAGAAGAGGAGCAGAATTTGACCTCACTGGAAAGTGCGGTCATAATGGAACGCATGGAAGTACCGGACTGTGTGGACTTGATGCCTGCGTTTGCCATTAAGCCTAATGCCTCGGCTGTATCTTCACAGGAGAATCCCAAAGCACCCGCAATCGGAGCACAGTACTTGAAGGATTCACCAAGCATAGATACATTGGTATTGGCGTTGGAACTTGCAGAAGCGAGAACATCGGCAAAATGACCGCTGTCAGCAGCGGATAAGCCGAATGCAGTAAGCGCATCAGTGACAATATCCGATGTGGTTGCCAAATCCTCACCACTCGCAGCCGCAAGGTTCATGATACCGTCAATACCGGAAAGCATATCGCCGGTTTTCCAGCCTGCCATAGCCATGTAGTTCATTGCTTCAGCAGCTTCCGATGCTGAGAACTTCGTTTTCGAACCCATTTCACGAGCCTTATCACGAAGCTTTTCAAGGTCATCACCGGTTGCACCGGATACAGCTGCGACCTTCGACATAGCAGAATCAAAGTCAGATGCTGTCTTGACTGCTGCTGTACCTGCGGCGGCAATCGGAACTGTAACCTTTGTGGTAAGTGTAGCACCAACATCGAAAATCTTGTCCCCGACATTCTGGAGAATCTCTCCGGCTTCACCGATTTGCTTCAAAGAGTCCGATGCTTTGCCGGCTTCGGTTTCGAGATTGCGGAGTTCCTGTTCGGTTTCGATAATTTCTCGCTGTAATGCGTCATACTGTTCCTGAGAGATTTCACCATTGGCGAGTGCAGTATTGGCTTGTTCTGCGGCAGTTTTCAGCGTGGTGAGTTTCTCCTTGGTAGTAGCAATGCTGTCAGCAAGCAGCTTTTGTTTCTGGGAAAGCAGTTCTGTATTTTTCGGGTCAAGCTTCAGAAGCTTTTCCACGTCCTTCAGCTGCGTCTGAGTACTCTTGATGTTCTTGTTAACACCTTCCAGAGCCTTGGAAAGTTTGGTGGTATCACCGCCGATTTCAACTGTAATGCCTTTGATTCTGTTTGCCATGTGGTTTCACCTCCTGCAAAAAGGCATGAAAAAAGCACCTGCCGTAGCAAGTGCTTTGTGTGTATTTAATATTTTAGGCTCTTCCGCTATTTTGTAAATATTCAAGAACAGCATCAACAATTGAAGGGTGCCACGCATCAGCATCGAATACTTGACTGCTGTATATGGTGTACTTAACCCCGTTTTTTGAAGTGAGCCAATGATCTCCAGAATGAATAAGGATGCCCATTTTCTCTAAAATCAGATTTAAGGCATGAACACTTTTGACATTGCATCCCATTTTTTGAAGCCTTTTGACAACTTCGATCTTATACAGATCACCTAAAGCATTGTACGGCATACAAATCATTCCTCCTTACATAAATGGCAGTTATTTTTTGTCATGAAAGCTCACAACATATTCTGACGGAACTATTTTTGTGTCCAGCTTTCTTCCGGTATAGAAAAATTCCATCAATTTGGCAAAGTCTCGCACCTCTTCCTCGGTGTCCTCAACAAAAGCTTTTTTATTGTGATTGAAGAACACCTTTGCCTCTTCCATTGTTTGATATGTTGCTTTCATGTTTGTTGCCACTGTTCGTAGAGAGTATTGATACATATTATCATAAAAATCAGTTGGAATTGAAGTCAAATGAGCTTTATTGTCTTCAAGCCATTGAGTCGTCTTTTCCTTCCCAAATTCTTTTAATGTTACTAACACTAATTTATCGATCAAAATAATGTTATGGTTGTCATTAGCATATAAAAAACTCAGCACCTTGTATCGAATAATAGGCGGGAGCAAAGAAAAACAGCTAACTATCTTTTGGTTCGTGCCAAAAGTATGCTTGGAAAAGAACTGAATAAATAAGCAAGAAATAAGATCAAGTAAATGCTCATAGATCTTGTTATAATCATCTTGTGTTATTTGCGAACGTACTTTTGAATGTGAACAGGAATTCGCTGCGTAATAGTCAGTTGTATCATTCTTAACAGCAAGAATACATTTCTTAAAATGGTCTCCGTATGTGAGAGCTTTTACAGTCTTTAGGACTTCCTTGTCACCGATTGTCAACTGATCATCTGGATTATAATCGATCAGCTTCCTTACTATTATTTCAGAAAGCAACCTCATTTGAGCAATTTTTCCACGGTAAGATGAATCAACATAAAAAATATCATGCAGACAATCTCCAAGAATATAAGCATAATCTTCATCTCTAAAATTACTCATATTTCCACCCCTTAGAATCTTTTCCTTTATTATACTGCATAAAGAGAAAAAAGTAAAGAGGCTATTTAGAAATTATCAAAATCCGCCTGTCCAGCGACCTCATTCCAGCCATCGTAATCATCATTTTCACGTTCCGTGAACATATCATTGATAAGCCCAATTGTCAGCAAATCCAGCTCGGTCATGGAAAGACCGAGCTGTTTGCATCTCAGGAGAAAAAGCGGAGTAGTCATCGGCCGGTCAGTCGGGCGATGTTTTTTTTAGACTCAACCTGTGTTGCTGTATTCAGTCCCCACAATTCAATCAGCTGAGGAAGAATCTCATAAATACTAAACGTATTGAACCGTTCCAGGAAATCATCAGGGCTGTCGGGAACGTTTTCCGGGTCGGCGTGTTTTGCCATGATGTAGGCGATGTTCTCGAAAACCTCAAGGCTCTCAATATCGAGTTCGCTTTTGTTCTCATCTCCCTCTTCCACATCCGTTTTCAGCGATGCAAAGTCCTTGTAAATATCCCTGTGGAACTTCAGACGATAAAGACGTGGCACAGCTGCACTTGCCTTGAATGGTACCTCCATACCGTCAATGGTAATATTCTTCTTGATAGACATAGCAGTACCTCCTTAAGATGTCTTGGTAGTTGTTGTGGCTGTTTGTGTACTTGGGCTGTAGGGTGTCTTGAACCAGTTGTTGTAAACTGTATCCGATGTACTTTCAGTTGTCTTGGACTTTACAAGACCCGTCGGCAAAGGCGTCGCCTTGAGCGTCAGCTTTTCCGTCTTAACTTCTGTGCTTTCCTCTGTAGTTGCAGATTCTGTCGCAGGACGTGAAGCTGAGCAGCAATACATCACGTGTCTGATGTGGTGCTTGTCTCCAAGAAACTCAAACATCAATGCAAACTGTGCAAGTTCTGTATCATTTCTTTCCACAAGAACGCCGTTGTTGTCGAGAATTTCTCCAAGGATTTCCGTCGCAAATTCGGTTGTGATAAGGGCAATTTCAAGGTCACCGGTGTAGCCGGCGTTGTTGTTAATCACGTAATATACACCGTTGTCCGCGTAAAAATTCTCGGCCTCGCCGTTTGCATCAATAGATAACGATACAGCACCCGGCAGATGCTTTGACTCTCCATATGCAGGGAAAGTCCTGTTGCCATCGGAGTCTACACCCCATTCGTTAATCTTTGCCCAGTACACATTCTGCAAACCGAATTTAACCTTATTCTTTTTGTTTGCCATAAGTTATACCTCCGTTTCGTAAAGTACTTCATAGAGTTTTTCGGACTCTATCCATACTTCTGATTTTGTATAGTAGATTTTATGACGTTTCAGAACCTGTTCTATCTGCTTTTCCAGTTCAGGATTCTTAATGTCTGTATATAATTCAATATCCAGCTGTTTAAAGCTGAAATACATCTGATTATCCGCAGAAAATGTATTCTCTCCGGGAGATAAAAATAGTAAAAAAGGAGGTGCTGGACTTTCGCCCTCAGCGAAATGGTGGTAAGCAAAAGGCAGCCCCATTTCTTCCATCATTTCTGCGATTTGTTCGTAGGTCATTTAAGTGCCTCCTCGATCAGTTTTTCAAACAGCTGTACGCCGTTTTCCTCTGCAGGGGATATATGCGCTTTTCCTGCCACACGTCCGCCGCCACGCTTGGCGTGGCCTTTTTCAAGGAGATGTGCCAACTGATAGCGATTCTTACTGTGAACAGTCATTTCCAGAGAATGGCTGTTTTCCTTTGTCTTTTTAACTGCCCAGCTTTTTGCGTAAGCACCGGTGTCCTTTGGTGCATTGGCGGAGATTTCTTTTTTTACCTCTGTGGCAGTTTTCTTTACAGCCTTTTTCATGCTTTCATTTGCAAGGTCGGCGTATTCCGTCAGACCTTTCATGATTTCAGCAGCCATATTATCAATTGAAGTCATCGGGGACACCTGCCTTTCTTGTTTCTCCCTCAATTTTCAGGTAATCGTTGTGGTCATAAAGGGGAATAATTCCTGTGATGTTGTAGATACTGTTTCGGAACAGTATACGGAAATTGGTGCTGTTGATGTTCAGTGATGCAGGGCTTTGACGAACGAGAAATTCAAGCTTCTGTACCTCTTTGGTTATTCCTGCATCAGTGGTTTCACTTGCTGTTTTCACGGTCACATTTGCCCACAGGGAGAATGTTTCTTCCCATTTGGTGATATGGTTGCTGATCTCGTCAATAACAGTTCTGTGTTCCAGAATGGTAATTCTCTGATTCAGATTTCCGATTTCCATTACATCACGCCCTCTCTCTGTGCAAACAGAATTGACCTGAGATTCAGCGTTAGCTTTTGATAATCGGGATTACTTCTGTTTTCATAAAGATAACCAAGTGCGAAAAGCATCGCTGTCCGCACCGTATCTTCATTTCTGGCAAAAGCATCCTCGTCCATTCTGCCAACGTCCATTACCAGATTTTTAGCTGTAAGCAGCAGATTCTGAATCAACCTGTCGTCCTCATCGTAATCCACTCTCAGATAATTTTTCGCTTCTTTCAGCGTTATCATTTACATCACGCTTTCTTGATGGTAAGTGTCTTAATAGCCTCCGGGAGAATCAGTTTGCCGTCCAGTCTCTGACTTGCAAGAAAGCCAACCTGTCCGGTCATAGCAAAGAGTTCATTCAGTCGCTTGAAAGAGCGTCCCTGTCTGTCAGCCACCCAGTAGTAACTAAAGTCACCGAATGCCATACACTTGTTGCCAGCCTTGATTTCCGGCACATAGCTTGATGTTTTGTAAGGGCGATTGAGAATGGTATCCAGCACACCCGCCTGCACAGACGGATTCCAGATATAGTTGCCTGTGTTATCCTTCAGCTTACGAAGTGCCTTAACCGTGGAATCGTTGAGAACCCACACAGCCTTCTTGCGGTACGGACTTCTGAGAGAATAGAACAGTTCCATCACATCATCAAAGGTAATGTTTGCACCGGTTGTTGTTGCACCATCTTCTGCACCGCCTACGGTATGGAAGATACCTGTCGGCTTGCCCTTGCCGTCACCAACAAAGAATGCCTCTTCTTCCTTTGCACCGATACGACGGGCAAATTCACGGGCAATGTAGGACGGCAGGTCAAATACACTGTCGTTCAGCAGTTCCTCAGAAATCTTGATTGCTGTTCCCAGCTTATATGCAGAAAGCGATGCCTGCCCAAATGTATCATCAGAAAGAGAATACTGCTGTTCCTCGTCCATCCAGACAGCCTCGCCCTTGGAAGTCACAATCGGAATCTTGCGGTCTCCATTGGAAGTTTTGATAACCGTTGCCATCTGACGGAAAATGCTCTCTTCCTCCAACGCCTCCACCAGTTTTCGTTCGTGAGGTAGCAGTGTGCCGCCTTATCATCTTTCGATGACAGGTTTGCACAAAGCCCCTCCCAAACCGTGCTTACACCTCTCGATGTACACGGCTTTCCATTCATTATTGACATGTCATTTATTTTGTTCCCTGTGAATCTTTTTGAAGCATTTCGGGCAAACAATCAACGTTTTACGTCTCATGTGAAGCATTTTCTTGCCCCATTCCGTAGTGCTTTTCAGATTCTTCATTTTACCTGCATGATAAATACAGCAGGAATCACTATTATCACCACACAGCTCACATACCCCTGCGCTTAACCGCACATATTGTGACAGCTTTTTCGGGTCAAAGGATTTGTATTGCCATGGGTCTTTATCGGACATCAACTTACCGGCTTTGCAGTCAGCTAACGAGACAAGCTTTGCATATTTGATACCGCCTTTAACTTCATGGGGAATAGCCCATTTGCCATCATGACGATATTTTTGGATGATTTTTCTCGTTGTGCTGTTGCTTTTGCTTGCAAGCGTCTTTAGACAGCTATATTCCATAAGATAACGGAAATAATTCAGCTTATCATAATTCGCTGCTAAGCAGTAATAATTGCAAATGCCACGGATTTGTGCATTATACCTGTTCACAATATCCACTTCCGAAAGATGTCTTAATCTTGGAACGCAAACCGCCCAGATTTCTCCGTTTGGTTTTTGTTCTATGATGTCGTTTTTGAACAGGAACTGCATGATCTTATCTTCGAGAGGTACAGTTAATTCTACAGAGTTATTCAGCGTTCTTTGTTTAACACCGTTTGCCTTTTTCTTTATCTTCTGGCTTCGGCGTACCGCAACGTCATAACCAAGGAAACGTACTCGTTCAGCACTGTGTGTGATCTTTGTTTTCTCAGCACTCAACTCTAAATGGTACTGCGTTGATAGAAATTCTCTCAGAATCTCTTTAATTTCTTCACAGTCTTCTCTGCTTCCGCTGATTCCAATTAGAAAATCATCAGCATATCGGCAGTATACAAGCTTTTTATCGTCGGACATTCTTGCGGGCGTTTTCAATTTTTGATTGCACACCGCTTTATATTCCTTGATTGCAAGCTCACGTTCCTCACCTTTTACCCTGTCAATCTTCTTTTGAAGTGTCTGCCTTCTTTTCGCTAAATGAAGATATTCCGGTGTCTGGTGTCGTGTAGACTGCTTATCGAACTTTTCCTTGAGTTTCATGACTTTCCGGTCAAGCTCATGCAGGTATATATTTGCCAGAATAGGGGAAATGATTCCGCCCTGTGGTGTACCGGAGATTGTGGTATGATATTGAAAATCTTCCACATAACCTGCTTTCAGGAAAGCTCTGATAATATTGATAAATCTGCTGTCCTTGATTTTGACTTCTAACGTTTTAATAAGCACTGCGTGGTCTATATTGTCAAAGCAACCCTTGATGTCGCCTTCTATGAACCATTTTACAGAACGAAAATTTGTCTTTATCTGGTCGAGAGCTGTATGACAACTTCTCTCCGGTCTGAAACCATGTGACTGGTCATAAAATAACGGTTCATAGATTGCTTCCAGAAACATTCTAACCGCCTCTTGCAGAAGTTTATCTCGAAATGACGGAATACCCAGTGGGCGCATTTTTCCGTTCTGTTTCTTGATATATTCTCTGCGCACAGGCTTCGGTTTGTACTTTCCTGACCTCAATTCTTCAATCAGTTCATGCACATATTCAGCACTAAAACCGTCAGCAGTGTCGTTGTCACTTCCGGGAGTCATTGCTCCACTGTTTGCATATAATTTCTGGTAAGCTGCAAAATAAATGTCCTCTCTCAGAAGGTAGCGAAAGAGTCTTGTAAAGACTCCGTCGTGATGTTCCGAGGAACTTTTATTGACACGCTCCAAAATCTCCGATGTTGGATTCATGAGGATTCTCCTCCCTTTCATCTTCTTACTTTGGAATTAACAAACTGCTTCCCTTCGCCATGTAGTGGGCGTTATCCACCTCGGACTACTACGGAAGCTCCGTTGCCATATGGAATATTCAGTCTCGAATAGACATAGCCTTTCGGCATTTCCACTTAGGCAATCCCTGTTTAACGATGCTTATAGGCAAGTGATAACTGTCGGATATCATTTCGGTTTATCTCACGTGTTCTCACGCTTGCTTCATGACCTATAGCAGACACCATAACGAATTCAATATTATGGTGGGGTCATGAGAGTGGTTTCAGGATAATTTCCACACCCTCCCACGAAAAAGGAGCTAACCTTTGCTTTGGCAATCCAGCCTTATCCTTATGTTATCTTGTCATTGCAGGTACTACTCGCCTCATATCCTTTTGACGTTTCCTGCGTTTCTGCCGTGCTGTGTTCCCGTGTCCAGTTTCCTGTCATCGGTTAGGCAGATTGACAACCGCTCTGCTGTGCGGTGTAGAGCCTAATCTACTGTAAACATCGCCTTTTACAGGCGCACAAACTCATCTGGAACAAGATAACCGCCCTCTGCGTCTGTGCCAATGTGCAAATCATCGTGGACATCGATCCAGTTGCGGTTTCTGATACTGTTCCAGAATGCTGTTTTGTAATTGTCGCTTGCTGTACCTGTCTTTTCCGTTGCATTCGGAGTTGCAGGCTTACCGAGAACAGGAGTGGAAGTTGCTTTGTTCATTTCAGCTTCGATTTCAGCTTGTCTTTCCAGACGCTGAATTTCCTTTCCAAGGTCTACAATAGTCTGTTCCATTGCATCGTAGGTCTTGGAATCCTCCTCGCTGAGAACGCCGTTTGCGTTTCTCTTGCTGTCGAGAAAATCACGGGCAGTGTCCCAAGCCTTCTTTCTCTTTTCTCTCAGTTCCTGAATTGTCATAGCCATAGTGATAGTCCTCCAATCAATATTTTAAAAGTGCCAGCCTTTTTTCAAGCTGGTCAATGGGTGTGCCTGTAACAGATTCTGCCGATGCAGATACTTTGGATAAGAATGCAGATAGATTCTTCGATTTGGAATAGGTCATTGCGGTCAGTGTATCTTCTTTTTCCTCTTCATCCGGTTCTTCCTCTTTGGGAACAACAGGCTTTTTCTTCTCTGCAAACAGAATCCCGTCCACAAATCCCATTTCATGAGCCTTTTTTGCATTGAGCCATGTTTCATCGGACATCAGCTTTGCAATCTTGTTTCTGCTGAGGTGGGACTTGGTTTCGTAGGCGTTGATAATGCTCTCTTTGACTTCATCGAGCAAGATGATAGCTTTTTCCATATCAGATTTATTTCCCATAGCACAAGTGCTGGGGTCATGAATCATCATTAGGGCAGTCGGTGCAATCAAAGTTTCATCGCCTGCCATTGCCACAACAGAAGCAGCAGAGGCAGCAATGCCATCAATTTTCACGGTAACCTTGCCTTTGTGATTTTTCAGCATAGAATAAATCTGACTTGCAGCAAACACATCGCCGCCCGGCGAGTTCAGCCAGACTGTCAAGTTTCCGCTGACTTTTGAGAGTTCATCACGGAACAGTGCCGGTGTGACCTCATCGCCCCACCAGGTATCTTCAGAGATAGGACCGTTAAACAAAAGCTCTGTTTCCGATGTATCTTCATTTTGGATAAAGTTCCAGAATTTCTTCATTTGGTTTTCTCCTCCTTTTTTGGATTTGCAAATGCACCTGCATCTGCGAGTTTTGTAAAGCTGCCATTTACAAGATACAGATTTCCGCCTTCTTCCTCAGAAAGCATATTCATATCTTCAAGTTCTCGGATGTCATTCGCCGACAACCAGCCGTTTTGTCTTGCAGTAGCATAGCCCTGCATTCTGGAAGCATAATCGCCACGCAGTAGTCCATCCACATTGAACTTCACGAAATACTGTCCTTTTTCAGAATCAGAAAGAAGTGCTTTCTGTAAGGACTGCTCCCAGCGAACAATCCAGGGATCGAGGCTGTATTTCACGAAATCAAGGGATAAATGCTCTACGTTACTAAATGTTGCGTGGTCAAGGTCACCGATCATATGGAGTGGTACTCTGTACATTCTTGCGATTTCCTCAATCTGAAACTTTCTGGTTTCCAGAAACTGTGCTTCATTATTTGGAATTGCAATGGGTGTGAATTTCATACCCTCCTCTAAAACTGCGACCTTGTGGGCGTTTCTTCCGCCGTAAGCCCTCTGCCAGGCATCACGCACACGTTCCGGATTTTTGATCACTCCGGGGTGTTCCAAAACACCTGACGGACTTGCACCATTTCCGAAAAACGATGCTCCATATTCCTCGCAGGCAATAGAAATGCCGATTGCATTTTTTGCAAGTGCAATCGGCGAATATCCAACCAGACCATCAAATCCAAGTCCGGGAATATGCAGAACTTCATCGGCATAAAGAACGATATCGCCCTGCTGTTTCAGGTTTGGATTTGCTTCATCATAACGGCTGTAAATATATATCAAGCGGTTTTTCTCATCACGGTCAACCTTCATTTTATCCGGCATCAGCGGATACAATCCGATAACATCGCCTCTGCCGTTTCGGATGATCTGTGCATAGGCATTGCCGTAGATCAGCAGATGGGACATTAGCGTTTCCCTGAAAACAAAAGAAGTCATTTCGGGATTTGGCTGATCGTGGAGCAAAAAATAAAGCGGATGCTGTGGCACTCGCTCCTTTCCATTTTCGTTGTATTTGTACACATGAAGCGGCAGCTGTGCAATCGCTTCTGACAGCACACGCACACAGGCATAAACCGCAATATGCTGTAAGGCTGTTCTGTCGGTGACACGTTTACCGCTGTTGGCTCGTCCAAAGAAATATGTGTAGGACGGCGAATCATAGCTGTTGGTCGGCTTATCTCTGGACTTGAATAGTCCGGTGAAAATACCCATGAAATCACGCTCCTTTCTTGACTTTTCGTATATGGGTGTGGTATAATATGCTTAACAATATGTAGGGCATCAGCCTTACAAATCGGAATTTAACGCACATCTAAAAACGAGAATTCACAGAAATGTAGCCATAAAATGGTGATGAAAGGACGTATAACTTATGAGTAAAAAAGTATTTGTTTTGGTACACGATTACTGGCATCACGATGACTCCATCAAGCCTATGATGGACTATCTGTTTAACGCAGATTATGAAGTAACATTCACAAAGAACCCAAATGATTATTTCAACGGGCAGTTTGATTTGTTTTTGTCTTTCAAAGATCCTATTGAAAATGATCAGATTCCTACTCCAATCTGGTGTGATGAAAAATGGACGGAGAAATTTCTGAATGATATTCAGAATGGTATGGGAACGATTATGCTTCACGCATCACTTACTGATTACACAGAAAATCACGCAATCCTCACAAATGTTGTAAGAAGTAACTTTATCACTCATCCCGAACAATGTCCGCTTACTGTAAAACCGATAGAAGAACATCCGATTATTGAAGGCATTGGCAAATTCACATTCCCTGATTTTGACGAACATTATGTAATGAAAATGATTCCGAATGCTGATACAACGATTCTTGCAGAAACCGTTTCAAAGAACGGCGTTCAGCCTGCTGTATGGATTCACACTTATGGCAAGGGAAAAATCTGCTGTATCGTTCCTGCACACAATACCCAAAATCTGACCTGTGAACCATTTGTCAAACTTGTAAAGAATGCTATTGATTGGGTTTAATAGCATTAATAGAGCGTCAAATTCCAATTTGTAGGGGTAACTACATCTATAAAATCAACATCTCCCTCTCATCATAAACACTCACCCCAGAATTACCAAGTCCACAGCGAATTGCACGGTCAAGAGCCATAATCATGGCAACCGCACCGTCAATTTTCTCTGTGGATTTTTCTTTGTCCGGCTTGATGTTTCCGGCAGGGTCACGCCTGATGAAGATGTTGTCCATCATCCACCTCAAAACGGGATGTCCGTTGTGTGCAAGCGTCTGTTCCAAGGTCAGCTTCATCAGTTCTTTGGTCGGTGGTGACATATCTTTGTAACCCTGCCCGAACTGCACCATCGTAAAACCAAGCCCCTCCAGATTCTGTGACATCTGCACCGCACCCCAACGGTCGAAAGCAATCTCTTTGATGTGAAATTTCTGCCCCAGTTCATCGATGAAGTTTTCGATAAAACCATAGTGAACCACATTTCCTTCAGTGGTTTTCAGATAGCCTTGCCGTTCCCAAATATCATATGGAACGTGGTCACGTCTTACTCTAAGTGGCAAAGTTTCTTCCGGCAGCCAGAAGTAAGGCAAAATGTAATAATGTTCATCATCTTCTGTAGGCGGAAACACCAAAACAAATGCTGTAATATCTGTTGTAGAGGAAAGGTCAAGACCACCATAACAAATACGACCTGCAAGCATCTCTTCATCAAAAGCGACCTTGCATTTATCCCACTTTTCCATCGGCATCCAACGTACCGCCTGTTTTACCCATTGATTGAGTCTTAGTTGCCGAAACGCATTCTCTTCGCCGGGAGTTTCTTTTGCAGAATTACACGCAGCCACCACCTTATCCATTCCGATGGTTTTGTCCAGACTTGGGTTTGCCTTTTTCCACACCTTCGGGTCAGTCCAGTCCTCAGATTCATCTGCACCATAAATGATCGGATAGAAAGTCGGATCGTGCTTTCTGCCTTCCAGAATGTCCTTTGCTTTTTGGTGAACTTCATAGCAGATGCTGTTGGTGTCCGTTCCGGCTGTGGTAATCAAAAAGTACAGTGGCTGCATTCTCGCATCGCCGGAACCTTTGGTCATGACATCAAACAGCTTTCGGTTCGGCTGCGTATGCAGTTCATCGAACACAACTCCATGAATGTTGAAACCGTGCTTGGAGTAGGCTTCTGCCGAAAGAACCTGATAGAAACTATTTGTCGGAGTGTAAATGATACGCTTCTGAGAAGTCAGGATTTTCACTCGCTTGTTCAGAGCCGGACACATACGAACCATATCTGCAGCAACATCGAAAACAATGGCAGCCTGCTGTCTGTCAGCAGCACAGCCGTAAACCTCGGCTCGCTCTTCGCCGTCACCGCAGGTGAGCAGCAGAGCAACCGCAGCGGCAAGTTCTGATTTGCCATTTTTCTTCGGAATCTCGATATAAGCCGTGTTGAATTGCCGATAGCCATTCGATTTCAGAATGCCGAACAGATCACGGATAATCTGTTCCTGCCAGTCCAGCAGTTCAAATTTCTTTCCAGCCCATGTGCCTTTGGTATGACTAAGGCATTCGATAAAGGAAACAGCATAATCTGCCGCCTTTTTATTGTATTTGGAATCTTCCGCCATAAAACGGGTCGGTTTGAATTTTGCCATTGTTCTCACCTCCAAACAAAAAAGACCTGCCCGAAAGCAAGTCTGCATCATTTATTTTAACGCCCTCAAGGGGCTGTTTTGTAATCGAGATTCCATTCCCATTGTAACCATATTACCAGACAATTTCAAATATAGCAAGTCATAACGAAAAAATATACTGCACAAATATATGGCTCAGATTTTGTGTACTATATTTCTTCGGTACGAGCCACACAGCCCCTTAGGTTAGGGGCTGTGTGGAAAGTGCAGGGAAGTTTATCTTCCAGTCATGCACTCCCATTCAAATTCGCAGGCATTTTCGTATTCCTCATCAAAAAGGGCATCGTCATCGATGTAGTTTTCCTTGAAGTCGATTCTGTCAATGCCTTCAAAAATCGTTTCATTTTCCTCAGCATCCGCCTTTGCAAGGTCTTCTGCGTTTTTCTCAACCCATGCTGTGAACTCTTCATCGTCCATCCTGTCCTCGTTTTCAATCTCCAGTTCGTATTCGTAGTCCGCATCAAACCAAGTGATGACCGCCATTGTGATTTCTGTTCTTTCGTTCCAATCTGCTCTGTTTGCCATTGCTCTTGCCTTTGCGATTCCGTATGATACCATTGTGTTTTCCTCCGTATCTCGTGGTTTTTTGGTTGTTTTCCCTTTCGGTGATTACATATTACCGCATAGTGTGTATAATTGCAAGCGGCTAAACTGCCAGAATATACAGTTTGAAAATCGCCCCTGTATTGTGTAGATTATGACAGCAAAAAAGCAGCCGCCACGTTTGCGTTTGTGGCGTTGCTTTTCAAATTGGAAAGGTATTCGGAATCGGTTTTACTTGCCGTTACAGGCGAATGTGTGGGTTGTCAGTCCCTGATTGCAATCGGCATCAGACCGTTTGGTGTGGGAATGAAAAGTTCAATATTCCAAAATCGCTGTTTGTACTTTTTCATAAGTTCAGGAGAAAGGTCTGTAAAATCTTCTGCTCCAAGACCTGTGATGAAAAATGTACCTTTTATGATGTCGCTTGTTTCAGGAAGCACTCTGTTCCACTCCGTATCGGATTTCAACTTTGATTCGTCATCACAAACAAGGGCGATCTCATCTTCAAAAGGGTATATCGCTTGCAGATACCCGCCGACCGTTTTCTGCATGGATTCCAGACTGCCGTCAATTTCAGTTTCTCTTGGTCGTTTTCTCGGTTCAACGATAAGTACTTTCATATGGGTTTCCTTTCTGAGCCACCTTGTCGGCTTGTGTGGGGCTTTGCTTCAAATGGGATAATTTACGGAGGAAATCCCTGAATTGCCACACAGCCAAACATGGCGGCTTGTATTTGATTATTCTGCTGTGTTACGGTGAATAATGCTGATGATTTTTTCCTGTTCTTCTTTGGAAATACCAATGCTTTCGAGAGCCTCACGGATTCCACAGTCGGGGCAAATCAGCGTTTCATTATCTACCCTTGAAAGTGCAGGAACTTCAGTATAAACACATCCGCATTTCGGGCAGGTTCTTTCAGTCGGGGTTTCATTTTTCATTGTTGGCAACTCCTTTCAGACTTTTTTCATAGGCTTCATCAAGGTACTTGAAATCAAATCCGAAAATGGTGTATCCGAATTTGCAGGTGCTGACATATGCAGAAGTTGGAATTCCAAACCTGCGTTCTTCATGCATGATATACACAAAAGCATCAATCATTTTTCCGGTTTCGGAAAGTCTGATTTTCATATTTTTCTTGTAGTAGAAATTAGGATAGCCCTCGTAAATATCAAGGTTGTGTTCATCGGCGGCAGTCACTTCCCAGACTGCAACCGGAACAACTGAGCCTTTCTTTTTTTCAATGGTAAGGTAAGAGCCTGTTTTGCTGCCTTTGTAGAGAAGTTCATAATCCCCGATAACCGCCGTTCCAACGATTTTTGCTGTGGGGCATCTGAATTTCATTTGACGGACATTGAGGTTTGAACCGTAGGCGATATAATATCTTTTCATTTCAAATCTCCTTTTTGTAGATTCCGCTTTGCGGTAGTCACATATTAACTCTTTTTCGGAGTAAATGCAACCTGCTAAATCTACAAAATATCTGTGCCTTTTCTTGTGTGGTATTTGTTCAGATTATACTTTGTAAAATCAGGGGCTGTGCGGGATTGTTTGGCTTGATTTATTTGGTTGGAAAACTATCCACAAAAGCAACGTGGGCGGCTGTGTTGCCACCCGTTGCCTTTGAGGTGCGAGCCGTTTCAGGCTCTGCCATATCTGAAAGCCGCATCTCCGTCAAGGTTCTTGGTAAGAAAACTTCTCGCTGTGGAGAACTCTTCGCCAACCAGTCCCAATCGAATCAGCCATGTTCGCATTGCAAATTTTGGATTTTCCGTTTGCTGTGGTTTTGGACTTGCTGTTTTCAGTTCCTTTGCCATTTCGGAAAGTGCAAGGCAAAGCTGAATGTAGCTTTTCAATTGTCCTGCGTGAAGTCCGTTTTTCTTTTCTGCTGTAGGCTTGTCAAACTGGAAAAGTCGAAATTCGATTGTGCTTTTTGTAAAGGTTGCGTGGAAGTTCAGCATATGGTATCTGCTGTCATTGTAATGCTGATTTCTGCCGTAATTCGCACCGTTTGCTGTGTACCAGATGTCTGCAAGCTGTGCCATTGTGGTTGGTTTCTTTTTGTTCAGCTGTTCAATGAATCTTGGGTTTACCGTTCTGCAATATCTGTTCATTCTGCACTGGTCGATTTTCAAAGCATCTGCAATCAGTCTTTCGTGGCTTGCCATGATGTTTGCAAGGTTTCTCAGGCTTTGCGGCGTGTGTCCGTTCGCTCCGATGTGAATATGAACTCCTGCCCCAATCCCTGCGTGGCTTACTGCTCCTGCCTTACGAAGTCTTCTCACAAGCTCCTGCAAGGTTTCAATGTCGCCGTAGTGAAGAATCGGTGTAACCAGTTCGCACTTTTCAGCATCGCATCCTGCAATGCTGACGTCCTTTTGAAATTTCCATTCTCTGCCCTGTGCATCCCAAGCTGACCAGGTGCTGTATCCGTTTCGGCTTGCTGTGAATTCATATCTGCCTGTTCCAAAAAAGTCTGCGGCAAGCTTTGCAGCTCGTTCTCTTGTGATGTGGTTCATCTCAATTTCAACCCCAATGGTCTGATTTTTCAGGTTTTCAATCTGTCTTTCTGTTTTAGCGTTCATGGTATTTTCCTCCGTAATTTCGGGCTTTCTGCCCTTTCGTTGTATCACATATTACCGCATTATGAAGTATATATCAAGACGCTAAATGTACAGAAAAACAGACTGTATATCCGCCAGATGATTGTGTAATATACAGTCTTGCTTTCCTTGATTTTCTATGGTAAAATACAGTACGATGGAATAGGTTCTGCCTTATTTTTCGGCTGCCACAACCTTAAAAGAATCCACTTCGGGAATCAGGGCAAGAGAAGAGCCGTTCTGCCATTTCATGTGTATGGAACCCAAATCATCGATATGGGTAACCTCACCGATCGTTCCGGGAAGAATGGGATATTTTTCATTTCGCATAGAAATCAGCTGTATCTTTGTCCCAACGGGATACTGTTTTCTGAGATTTTCAAGATATGCTTTATTCGGAAACTTCATTATTTGCTACCTTTCTGAAAGCCGAACTGCCTGAAAGATTTCTAAGCAGTACCTTTCTTGTTGACTTGTACTCTACACCAATCATGCCAAGGCGAAGGAGATAACAACGCATTGTGTATTTGGGATTATCGCTGGTTTCAAACTTATTGTTGATACGTTTCTGATTCTTTGCAAATTCGCATAGCATGGAAATGAAAGTGCAGTAGGCATCTGCATCACCATCATTTTCAACGGTAAACCAAGGAAAGCAAATCTTGTCTGCTTCAGCGACGATTTCAAGGTTGTCAGTTTTGAATGCAGCCTTGAAAAGTTCACCCTTATTTTCTACGATTTTTCTGAGCCTGTCGATTGTAGCATCATCAACCAGTTCCAAAGGCATCTCTACCGTCAGACCGTTTTCTTCTTCATCAAGTGGAACATCATAACCTCTGCTTGCAAGTTCACTAATCAGCATATCAATCTCTTTGCTGTCAGCAGAATCGCTGATTTCAAGATTACCCTCTTTGGTAACGGTGTAAAAGTCACCAATTTTGTATGCACAAGTCGGCATGAACTGATATTCGGCAGGAGCACCAATAATCTCACTGACTGTTTTTGCAAGTTCTTTTCGTTTTTCTCCTATAAGCTGAAATTCAATTATCATATGTTTGACCTCCTTTTTGGTAGTACACATGATAACTCAGAATGGCACAGATAGCAAGTGTGGGATATGTAGAATTATTTTCCCTCGTTTTGTGCATAATAGGCGATTCCTGTCAGCACGAAAAAAGCTATGGACGAACAAATACCATTTCCCCACATTTTATATGCAGCACTATCAGAATATGGATTCTTCAGCCACTTTTCAATCTGCTTGCGGGATTTCGGCTTGCAGGTCTTAACAACAGCTTTGTTGTATGTTTCAAAAACATTCTGCCACCAATTTATCTGTTCTTCGGTTGGATTTTCCGTACCAAGTCCATCACACCACCAAGTCGGCATACCTTGCAGTAACGCACATTCCTGCGGTGTTAGTCTCCTTACAATGTATTCAATTTCAGGAGTGCTGTCATTGACAACAGGAGGGTCTTTATAGTCTGATGCTACAAGTGTGTTTGCTTTTTCCTTTTCGGCAACGGTATGATGAGAATTTTTGCTTGTGGAGTATTTCGGATGAGCAATTCCGCCTGCACCTGATGCAACAAGTGTCGGGGATTTTTCCTCTTCAATCTGAAAACTGAATCGTGCGTTATATCCCTGATTCATTGCAGGTCTGCCGATTCCGTAGGAAACAGCGTGATTTTCCGTGCAATTCAGCGTATACATGGTTTCTGATTCTTTGTACCCGTCACCGTGATGTGATGGGCGTGAGCCGTTGCCCTCTAAAACTACCATTCCGCCTTGATTTTTGCAAGGTGACTGATTGCTGGTATCAATAGTTCTGGAAGTTTCAGCTTCATAGAATCCGCTGTTTGGATTATCACTCAGCATAGAATTACTGTATTTTCCACAGATGCCATATGTTTTATGAAAATTTTCCACTACAAAAGGCTGATTGTTTCCGCCTGTTCCATAGGTTGCAGAAACTGTCTGAGCAACATTAAGAGGTCCTGTGTATCTGGTATCTTGAGAATGATTCTCGAACATCAGACCTGAGCCTGTTTTTTCAAAGCAAGTTCCAAAACTTCGGGAAGTTTCTTGCCACGCTCTGAAGCTCTCCGCAGAATACCCAGACACGCCTTCTGACTCAAATAATATTTTTGAGGCACATCCGCCATCAAAATCTGCGACAAGGTAGATTCTCGCTCTTCGTTGGGGAAGATACCAGTATTGAGCATCGAATGTTCGGTAGGCAAGAGAGAAATCTTTTCCCACAATTTCTCCTGCCTTTGTCCATTTTTCAGGTTTAGGAACAGATAAATCTGCGTCTTTAATCTTACAGAATTCTTCGAGGACACATCGGAAGTCTTCTCCGCCATTTGAGGAGAATGCTCCTGTGACATTTTCCCACACTGCGAATCTCGGATATTTTCCATTGGTTGCACACCTCATTTCCTTAATAATTCTGACTGCCTGAAAGAATAGTCCGGAACGTGCGGCATTCAAGCCCTGACGCTTGCCTGCAACTGAAAGATCGGTGCAAGGCGAGCCAAAGGTGATAATATCTACAGGTTCAATTTCTGCACCGTTGATGCTGTTGATGTCACCAAGGTGCTTTACAAAAGGCAGTCGCTTTTCGGTTACAGCGATAGGAAAAGGTTCAATTTCTGATTTCCAGACAGGCATGATGCCTGCAAGCATAGCCATCATTGGAAATGTTCCTGAACCGTCAAAAAGGCTGCCGAGGGTGAGTGGTTTATTCATCAGGCTTTTCCACCTCTTTCACCAGTTCAGAATATGCGATCTGCTTTCCGTCACGGATAACATACACACCGTCAGCATCGCCGGTATCCTCAACATAGCGACGGAGAATAACTGATGCATATTTTTCATCCAGTTCCATGGTGTAACAGATGCGATTCAGTTGTTCGCAAGCCATCAAAGTAGAACCGCTGCCGCCAAAGGTGTCCATTACCACGCCATTTTCCTGTGTAGAATTGCCGATGGGATAGCCAAGCAAGTCCAGCGGTTTAGAGGTGGGGTGATTGGCGTTGCGTTTCGGCTTGTCAAAATGCCAGATGGTCGTCTGCTTACGGTCGGAATACCAGTGATGCTTGCCATTCTGCATAAAGCCATACAGCACAGGTTCATGCTGCCACTGATAATCCGAGCGTCCCAGCACAAGGCTGTCTTTTACCCAGATGCAGCAGCCTGCAAGATGAAATCCGGCATCAATGAATGCTTTTCTGAAATTCAGCCCTTCGGTATCTGCATGGAATACATAGGCAGAGCCGCCTTTTTCAAGGTGGTCAGCCATACACTTGAATGAAGCAAGAAGAAAGTTGTAGAATTCTTCGTTTTTCATACTGTCATTCTGAATGGTAAGTCCACTGGAACTCTTAAACGAAACGCCATATGGGGGATCGGTCAGAATAAGGTTTGCCTTTGTATCTCCCATAAGAGCAGATACATCTTCCGCAGAAGTAGCGTCGCCGCACATCAGCTTATGTTTTCCAACAATCCAGATATCGCCATGCTGTACAAATGCAGCCTTTTCAAGTGCCTTGGTAAGGTCAAAATCATCGTCTTTGACTTCATCACCGCTGTTTGTATCAAATAAATCAGCAATTTCAGATTCATCGAAACCAGTCAAACCAAGGTCAAATCCGAGATTCTGTAACTCTTCCATCTCAACAGCAAGCAAATCATCGTCCCAGCCTGCGTCCAATGCCATACGATTGTCGGCAAGAATATATGCCTTTTTCTGTGCCTCTGTGAAATGGTCAACATATACACAAGGAACTTCTGTAATTCCTTCTTCCTTTGCTGCCATGATGCGTCCATGCCCAGCAAGAACGTTGTATTCCTTGTCAATGATGACAGGATTCACAAATCCAAACTCACGGAGGGAAGAACGGAGTTTCAAAATCTGTTCTTTATTGTGTGTACGAGCGTTATTTGCATAAGGCACTAACTTGTTGATGTCAACAAGCTGAAATTCTGTGGTCATTGTCATCTGTAATTCCTCCTCTGCTGAATTCTGAGCATACCTCTTCGGGCGGCATCCATATTGCCTTTGACAGCCTGTCCTTTAATGGTTCTGTATTGCTGTTTGGTCATATTGCTACGCTGTTGTTTTAATTCTCTCCAGAAGTTATTATCTGCTTTCATATAAATCTCACTTTCTGCTTCTCAGCAATTTTTCCATCATATCTTCCTGCGGATTGCCCTGAAATTCTACAGAACAATTTTCCCTCACAATCTGAAAAATCTGATTCCAGATTTGGTTTGCCTGTTTCATGTAATTCTGTGACATCGCTACATAGGGAGAGGCAATTGCCGCACCAGTTGTAGGATGTTTGGAAATATATCCGTATTTGGTGACGATCTGCTCGCAGTGAATCCAACGGGAAATGCTCATGGCATACTGTTCCACAAGCTGACGGCTGACGATTTTCTCACAGGAGCGTTCTTTCAGCCATTGATAGGTTTCTGTATACACATCATCGGCGAGAAGTTTTGTGCCGTCACGCTGTAATTCTTTCATGAAATTTCTGACAGGCGGTGTTTCAGCGGATTCTATATTCGCAGGCTGCATCATAACTTCAGCAGTTTTTCCCTCAGCGATCTTTTCAGCGAGTGCCTTTCTTGGTCGTCCTGCACCCGGTCTTGCACCGCCTCGGTTTGTACCGTCTTTCGCCATGATGTCATCACCTCCGAAAAATCAAAGAAAATCAAACAAAACTTAAAATCGGGCATAAAAAATGCCGACTGTAAAAGTCGGCAAAGTTAGAAATTATCGGTGCTTTTCAGTATTTTTATATCTGAGGGGTCAATAGGGTATTTGAATACCCGTTTTTGTGCGTGAGAGGGGACGCCGGTCAATGTTTTGCCTATTGTTAGAGATTTTTATACCCCAGGGGCTTTTCAGTATGTATAAACAGGGTTCTTATCTTCCGTCCATGTCTTTTTATCGTGACAGGGCTTGCATAAGGCTTGCCAGTTGGATTCATCCCACATCAAAGCGAGATTGCCACGATGCGGAATGATATGGTCGACTACCGTTGCAGGAACGTATCGTCCTTGCTGCAAACAACGAACACACATCGGGTGCTTGCGGAGATACTGTTTACTGAGCCTACGCCATTTGCTGTTGTAACCACGCTTTGCAGCTGACGGTCTGTCAGGCTGTTTATGTATCTTGCAGTATCTGCTGTCGGTAAGGTTCGGACAGCCTGGGTAACTGCAAGGGTGCTTACACTTCTTCGGCATTCTCTCACATCCTTTTTTTCTGATTATAATAATACCACATTTTCTTAGTGGCTTTCAATGGCTTTTAGTGGCGAGTTTATAATTTTCTGCACTTCATTCAATGCTCTGCCGTGCATACGATAAACCCACCTTAAATCTGTAGACATCAGCAAGGCGATTTGTTCCCATTTCTTAAATTGCAAGTAACGCATCTCCAGGATTGTTCTGTATTCCGCAGGTTCAATGCTGTTTACAACACGCATGATCTCACGTTTCAAATTCACTAAGGCATCAATATCCCTGTCGATTTCACTTTCAAGGTCGATAATTTTTACAACAGTTTCTTCCATTCGGGAAGTGTTTCTGTTTGGACTGTGCGGCATATCGCTGTAGACTGTTGTAGCTTTTGTCGCAAGCTCGTTCAGATTTCTAATTTGTTCAATTTTAGAATTGATCTGCATATCGAGATAACGTGCCTGTTCCATGTATTCTTTTGCTGTCATATTTCCTCCAATTCCGCCTTGACCGCTGACATCAAGGCTGTCTGTGTTTTATCTTTTTCGGTAAGTGCTTTCAGAATTTTTTCATCAACCGTACCTTTTGTGATGATATGCTGAATAACAACAGTTTCGGACTTCTGCCCCTGTCGCCATAATCTTGCGTTGGTTTGCTGATAAAGTTCCAAACTCCAGGTCAGCCCAAACCAAACAAGAAAATTTCCTCCTGTCTGTAAATTTAATCCGTGACCTGCACTTGCGGGATGTATCAATGCGACCTGCAATTTTCCGCTGTTCCAGTTCTTTATGCTTTGTGCTGATTTGATTTCCTGATACACAATTCCAAGCTTACCAAGCCTTTCTGTAATTCTCGTTCTGTCGTGCTTGAACCAGTAAGCCACAAGAACCGGTTTCCCGTTTGCTGATTCGATAATATCCTCCAACGCATCAAGTTTTCGGCTATGTATCGGGATTATCTCTCCACTATCATCATAAATTGCACCGTTTGACATCTGACACAGCTTATTGCTTAAAGCCGCAGCATTCGCCGCTGTGAGCTCCGTATCCTGAACCTCAAGAATCAATTCGTCTTTCAGTTCTTTGTATTTTTCCTTTTCTGCCTCCGACATCTTCACCATGTATTCGTTAGAAATGAGTTCAGGCATTTTCAAATGGTCTATCGCTTTCATGGAAACCGTAATGTCCGATATTTTCTCGTATATCCTTTCTTCTGCATCAGGCAGAGGTTTATAGGAATACACGATATAGCCGTTCTGCTTATCAGGCTTGAAGTATTCGTTTCTGTATTGCCCGATAAATCTTCCCAAACGCTGTCCCATATCAAGCAGACGGAACTCAGCGAATAGATCCATAAGTCCGTTGCTTGCAGGAGTACCTGTCAGTCCTACGATTCTTTTTACCTTAGGTCTGACTTTCATCAATGCTTTGAATCGTTTGCTCTGATGGTTCTTAAACGAACTCAATTCATCAATTACAATCATATCGTAATCGAATGTTGTATTGCTGACAAGCCAGTCCACATTTTCACGATTGATGACGTAGATGTCGGCATCTGCCTTTAAAGCTGCAATGCGTTCTTCTGCTGTTCCGACTGCAACACTGTATCTCAGGTGCTTCAGATGATCCCATTTTTGCACTTCTGCCGACCATGTATCTCTTGCTACTCTCAGCGGTGCGATAATCAAAACTTTTCTGACTTCAAACAGGTCATATATCAGATTGTTGATAGCTGTAAGGGTTGTGATCGTCTTGCCAAGACCCATATCAAGCAGAAGTGCTGCAATTTTATGTTCTTCAATGAACTTAACTGCATATTCCTGATAATCATGAAGCTTCATTGCTCATCACCTCTTTTATGATTTTGTCGATGTCCTCTAAGGCATCAAGGACGTAAACCCTGAAGCCTAACCGCCTCAGAAGTCTGTGTCTTGAAAGCTGTAGAGGTCTTGGTTTCTGATTTGGTGCTTTGACTTCCACAAAGGCAAACCTGCCATGCGGTAAAAGCAGTAAACGGTCTGGCATTCCATCGAAACCGGGAGATACAAACTTCGGACAAATCCCGCCATGCTTTTTTACTGCCGTTACAAGTTCCTGTTCTATCTTTTTTTCTCGCATTCCATTCCTCCTGAAATTCACAAGACACAACTGACACAACAGTTTCGGAAAAATCCTATACGTGCGTATGTGCGTATACACGCTTACGTTATTCTCTATAAAATAGATTTCATTTAATATAGAAATTCTTGTGATACTTGTGTCAGTAGTGCTTGGAAGTGCCTATTTTAAAGGCTTTTTTGCTGTTCACAACTTCTGTCAGAAACACAAGAGGACAGAATCACAACCTCTCGTAAATCCTCTGCCTGCCATAGATGGCAAGCTTTCTGATTTTGTCAGTTCTCTGCCAACCGTCCACTTTGGTCATAAGGGCAGCTATCGCATAGGAGTCGGATGGCTTGAGGTCGGATAAGTTCCTGCAAAAGCACTCGCTCCAGATCTCCGCATTGCTGACCGACTTTCTCTGCACCGTACCCTTTGCCGCAGTATTGTCCGTGAGAAAATTTCTTCTCTCATACAAATCCATGTGACTCCAGTTATCCGGAAGAAGTGTATTTAAGTACTCCTCGACCATGCCCTGGCGCTCATCGCTTTCCATTGCATCAATCTGTTCGCTCAATGCTTCACTGCTTTCCTGCGAATTCAGATACAAAGGCTCGCCCTGCCCATACAGGTACTTTGCTTCCGCCCACATTTGCAGGACTTCTTCTCTGGTAATATCCCATGATTTACGCTTGCTCTGCCCGGTTACCTTAATCGGCCAAAAGCGGCGGTTGCCTGTAATATCACGGAGGAAACCTGTCTCGGAGTTGGTTGTTCCCACGATAATGCACTGCCTTGGGTGGCTCTCAATCGTTCTGCCATAGGACGGACGGTAAATATCATCAGTACGGCTGACAAAGGCTTTCACGACCTCTACATCCGCTTTTTTGAGTCCTGCCAGTTCGCCCAGTTCCAAAATCCAGTATCCCTGCAGTTTCTCCGCACCGCTCTTGTCCTTCATATCCGTCAGATTCAAGCTGTCGGAATAATACTCATTTCCCATCTTTGCAAAAATCGTAGACTTACCGCAGCCCTGCGGACCCACCAATACCACAACCGAATCAAACTTGGTACCCGGCTCGTAAATTCTCGCTACCGCCGCCACAAAGGATTTTCTGGTTGCAGCCTTAACGTATCCCGTGTTATTCGCGCCAAGGAAATCAATATACAGATTTTCAAGCCTTACCACACCATCCCATTCCGGCAGTGCGTCAATCCAATCACGAAGAGGATTGAAATGCCTGTCCTCGACCACCTTAGTGAAAGCCACATCGTGGTTTCGGCTGGAGAAAGTTTCATAACGAATGTCGATGAGTGCCTTCAGCTGAGCTGTATCCGCATCTCTCCAGAACTTATTGTCACTGGGTCTTGTCCACGGAATGGCACCTGTAATCTGCACTCTGCCTACCAGTTCATTGAAGGCAATATTTGCAAAATCCGGGTCATTGTTTAATATCAGCATCAGATTCCACACACTGTTTTCAAGGCACTTGCTTCTTGGCATATAGCGAAGTTTGGTCTGCCAGTTGGTATTCTCCGAAAAATCGTCTGCTGCCCTTTGCTTCTTTTCCTCAAGGTCCTGTAATTTAACCTTATCAAGCGTCATGGCAAACTCGCACATCTGCTTATATGATTTTTTATCATCGTCCTCACTGAATTTATGAAGGCGGACAAGGTCAAAGGCATTGCACAGTTTACCGCCTGCAGGGTCTGTTGCATGGTGGCTGTAGGAGAATTTATCATCGTAAATTACAACACCTGCAGAACCCTCGCCGGGAATAAAATCATATCTGCCGGAGGTATCTGCGGTCGGCTCATATACACCTTGAAGGAACTCATCAATTGCCGTACTGATAGGAAAATAAACACGGTTGAACAGACCGACCACGCCCTCTTTTTCAAGCGGGTCTTTCTGCTGTTTTACATTATGGTCGGATGCCTTGCTTTCCTTTGGTGTGGTAGGGAGCAGAGAACAATCTCTCCAATTAGGATGCTTCGCAAAAATCGTATCCAGGTCAAGCCAATCACCGTCTATTGTGTCAAAGAGGTATTCTCCGTTGGATGGACAGGTCGGCCAGTACATCAGTTGATGAGGAGAAAATGAACACGGGTCAAGCATACTGATAAAGCCGTTATCCTGGGCATAATATCTTGCAGCTGCATTGAACTCATCCGGGGACATATCACGGCTGACTGGAATAATCATTCTCGCCCTCGGATGCTCCGGGGTATGGCTGTGGGTGGTGTAATAGCAGCCCTTGTTGGAAATTTTGCTGCCGATGTTCTGCAAAAACTCTGTTTCAATGTTGTCAAGGTCATATACCAGCATGGAACGGCACACCACTTTATTTGCCTGTCTGCGGTTATCACGCAGATGTCCGGCAACAAAGCCGCCCTTGTCCTTGATATCATCACGCTGACCTTTGGGCAGTTTCGGATATTCTTCTGCCGTTTCTGAAGTATAAATAGGACTGCGCAAGCGGTCACATAATTCATCGAATCGAATCGTTTTATTCGACCAGAATTTTGCCGTCCTGCCGTTTCCATAGGCAATACTCAAATCACGCATTTTCTGTAACCTCCTTCAAATCACTGCCAAAATAGCGCAGTCTGTAATTTTTCCTTTTGGCTCTCCTGATTTCGGCATCCATTCCGGCTGATACGATTTCTCCGAACACCCAAACCTCGCTGCAATGGCTCATCAGCACATTTCCAAAATGAAGCCCCAATTCACGTGACCTTAAATCGTTATCATTAAGAAACTGTGGAAACAGCAAATGCGGAGCAATGGGGATATACCCCTGCTCCACAGCAAATCGACTGTACTTTCGTGCATTTGCAATGTTCCCGGCAACATCTCCGGAAAACGGAGAGCATACATACACAATCGGTCTGTATGCTCTTGCCGCTTTTGTTTCCTTCTCGATGGATGTCAGTGCTTCGTAGGTAGTTGGATCAGGATAGCCTTCGCTGTTATACCTGCTCACACCCACAAGCCGCACCTCCCATCAGCTTTCTGCTGCAGTTATCGCAAAGGACTGCCGTGCCAAACAGGTCAACATCACCGTCTGCAAATACATCTGCAAAGTCGACCTGAACCTCCGAACCGCAGTGCGGACAGCGGCAGAATACATTCTCATCGTTGATTTCAATGGAAACCTCCATCGCATCATTCAGTTGTTCTTTTACATAAAACATCTTATTTATCCTCCTCTAATTTGGTTTTGTACCATTCAAGATGGCGTTTTCTGTCTTCGTAAGCAGGGAATGCCACGAGCAGACCCACATCAACTTTCTGCAGGATTTCCAACATTTCAATCTGATCTTTGGTGAGATACGGTCTGATGCTTTTGCCTTTTTCGATGTTATTGGCAAGTCTGAACTGTTTTGCAGTCATACCAAGCACGATGCGGTTTAACATATCGCACTCGTTGCTGAAGTGATAAGGCTTCGGCTTGTCATGGAGCAGCTTGATATTTTCGGTCAAAAGCGGGAACTCCTGTCTTGCTGATACCAGGTTCTTAATAAAAGCATCCATCTCATTAAATCTGCGAATGTACAGTTCTTTGAACTTCATAGCCTTTTGCCCGGTATATCCCATTGCCAGCATTGTGAATCCGTCACGGGTCATGCAGTAGCACGGCTGCTTTTTATTCTGGTTGTTGGTGTATGAGGACGGCGCAAAATTGCGCTGTCTAAATTCCTCACTCAATCCGGAAGTCGGATCGATAATTTTACGGATATCACGCAGAACCTCTTTGTGGTTCTTCTCAAAAAACTCAGCCACAAACAGGCTGTCCACTCTTGCGGTGTCATGGGCATCGGCAAAGATGCCGTATTCGTCTTTGGGTATTAATTCTTTCATAAAAATACCGCCTTTCATAAAAGTAGGGTCTTGCCCTCTGATAGTGAAAGGACAAAACCCTGCGTTTTAAGAACCGTATTTTTAATCTTTTTTATAGAAGCTGCATTCGTACCCATCAGCACGGAGAAGCAGACCCGGAATCCAGGCCGGAGTCCTGCCCATCTGCTCACATACGGCATCAAGGGAAACCCCCATGCTGCATTCAATAATCAATTCATCATGCACGTGACCGCAGATAAAGCAATGCGACAAGGTTCGCATGGAATTAGCCAAAATATCCCTGCTGATTGCCTGCACGATGTTTTCGACAAACTTTGGACCATAACTTTCGATGCGTTCCCATTTCTTCGTACCACCGACACCTTCATAGGTCACGGACTCGCCGCCGAAACGGTTCTCTCCCATGCGAGGTTTCACATAAGAAAGCTGTCTGCCGGAAGGGAGCTTGATGAAAAGCATACCGCTCTGATAGATAAAACGGATACCATGCGTTTCGGTCGGCACTCTCTTTTTCACAGTTTCCTTGACACATCGGTCAACCTCCCACCAGAACCTTACGATATTGGGATTGGCGGCTCTCCAGGAATCTACAAGCGGCTGTAATTCTTCTTCATCAAGTCCCATATCAAGGGCACCCATCGCTTTCAAAGCACCGACCGAACCGCCGTAGCCGAGAGCCAATTCAGCGATTTTGCCCTTTTGACGGAGGTTTCCGTTGACACCGTGCTTTTCCACAGGAACACCAAACATGGCGGATGCCGATGCACAATAAATATCCTCGTTATTCGCAAAGACCTCTGTTCGCCAGTTTTCTTTTGCAAGATGCGACAGCACCCTTGCTTCAATTGCCGAGAAGTCCGCTACCACAAATTTCATTCCCGGTCTTGGCACAAAGGCAGTGCGGATAAGCTGTGAAAGTGTATCCGGGATATCATCGTATAAAAGTTCCATTGCATCATAATTGCCGGACTCCACCAATTCTCGTGCCTGTTCCAAATCCGGCATATGATTTTGAGGTAAATTTTGCAGCTGTATCATTCTGCCTGCCCATCGGCCACTGCGGTTGGCCCCATAAAACTGAAACATCCCTCTGGCTCTGCCGTCCTCACAGACTGCATTCTGCATCGCCTGATATTTTTTCACGGAGGACTTGGATAACTGTTGCCTTAAGAGCAGAACCTCCACCAGTTCCTTTGGGGCAGTTTTGACCGCCTGTGCCACTTCCTTTTTGCCAAGGCTGTCCATCTCCAAACCGTTATCCAAGAGCCACTGCTTCATCTGCACCACGGAATTTGGGTTATCAAGGTCAGTCAATTTCTGCATTTTCTCTGCCAGCTCCGCCTTGGATTTTGCATCAAAAGCGATGGCATTCTCCACCACCGCCATATCAAGAGCAATCCCTCGGTCATTGATTTCCTGGTCGAGATGGTATTCCTCCCACACAAAATCCGGCACCGGGAACTTTTTCAGTTTCTCCTGGATGGACATCTCCACTTCCACGTCCCGCTTGTTATAGAATTTAAAGAGATTCCATTTCTCCCTGTCATGTTCCGGCAGATTGCGTGTCCTGCCGCCGTTTACCTTGGTGGATTTACACGGAACACAGAAATACCGAATAAGGTCTTTGCCTTCCTTCAGCTTCTGTTCTTCCAAACCAAGCACTGCACCTGCCCCGGCAAGTGAAAGCGGAAGCCCCATATATGCCGACCATATCATGGAGCATTTCCACGCCGCTGGGTCAAGGTAATCTCCTACAGTATCCTCATTAATGCTGTAACCGTAAAACTGCTGTGGGTAGTTTCTGCGAAGATACTCTGACAGGCAGACTCGTTCAAAGGATGCGTTGAATGCCCACTTAGTCACCATATCATCAGTCAGCGCTTGTATAATCTCCATTGGTATTTCTTCGCCCTGTGCCAGGTCATAGACCATGACCTCACCGCCGTTTACGGATACACCAAACAGCAGTATCTCGAATGCAGGTGATTGGGCATATTTATATACACCACACTTCTGCAAATCCATATCGCTGTATGTCTCAATATCAATGGAGAGTGTTCTGATTTTTTTCATATTGCCACTCCTTCCTATAAGCAAGGCGGCGAAGAATATACCTCCGCCGCCCGCTGTCATTTACTCTGCCTTATCAGCAGACTCTTCATTTTTCTTACGCTTTTTCTCCTTGTGCTTGTCAATGGCATACTTAATGAGAAATCCCACATCCGCAAGGAACATTCCCATCACAGCACCGAAACACATGGAAAGCATAATGCGCTGAACCATTGTCATCGTATACCGCCTCCTTATGCGAGAAAATCGTCATCCGCATCGGTAGCAAAATCGTCCTCGGCACGGCTCTTTCCGCCAAGAGGCTCTCCGTCCTTAATCTTCTGAAGATTATTCAAACCGCAGGCGATACCCTTATTCCCATTGGAATTGAAGGCATAGAAGTTGATGGATGCACGGCCATATACACCGCTGTACACCTCACTGCGGTCAAGAATCGGCTGACGGTCTGCATCAACAATACCGGGAGCAGTCGCAGAGTTGGCATTGACGAAGTAACAGCCTGCATACGCTGCATCGTCGGGTCTTTCCAAATCTCCGTCACGAAGAGGAGTCTTGAGAATAGACAGAGCAGGTACACTCTTGCCATTGCCCTTCAGCTTGGACTCGCCCTCTTCATAAGCAGACTGGATAGCCGCCTTAATCTTGTTTACCGTTGCGGTATCAGACTTCGGAATGATAAGGCTCACACTGTACTTCGGTGCGCCGCCGTTGATGGATTTCGGATCCCACACATTTGCGTAAGACCAACGAGTATTGACTCCTGTGATTACCTTGGTAGGGTTTGTGTAATTCTTTGACATATTAGTTGTCCTCCTTAAAATCGTTAGCTGCTGTATTCATTGCCGGACGCTTGTCCGACATAGGTACCAATGTTGGCTTGCCCTGTGGTTTTTCAATAAACCCAGAGAGCAGTTCTTCAAATTTTGTCTTGCCGAGTAGTTTGGTCATTGCGGTAATACCCAGAACCTTGTGTTCAAACGGGTCATATCCTGCGTTCTTAACCGTATCTGCCACGGCTGTTTCATTTACATACTTCCTGTTGGAGCGTCCTTCGACAATCTTCCAGTCTTTCCACTGCTTGCCGCTGACTGCCTGCTGCAATGCATATTCCTTGACATCGCCCGTCCAGGATACCAGCGCGTCTGCTTTTGCTAAAATGGCCTCAATCTCATCATCTTCAAGTGTGGAAGGCATTTCAAAATCATAACGTGCAAGTTCCAGGTTGTATTCGGCTCTCTTGCGGCACTTGGCTTTAACCTTGCAGAACTGGCAGTGGTCTCCGGCTTTGTATTCGCCTTCGCCCTTGGCTGCAAGCTGTGCGGTAGGGGCAAGCACCTCATCCGCCCATTTCAGCAGTTCCTCTTTGGATATGGTGTAGGTGCTGACATTATCCCGCCTTGGCTGGAAGATGGTCATGGTCACCGAATCGATATCATAAATGCTGTCGAAAAGCTGTAAGGCTCCCAGTGCGTAACACATCATCTGTGGATTCTTTTCTGCTTCCACCAAAATTCCGACACCATATTTGAAATCGATAACCGTGAGGGTTTCATCTGCCACAATCACACAGTCACCGGTGCCGAACCCCTGCGGTACCCACTTGGAAAAATCAAGACGCTGTTCAATCAGAACGATTGGGTCTTTACATTTTTCCTTTGCCGCCGCAAGCTGCTCCATCACATACTGAGCATACATATCGGAACAGTCTGCCATCTCCTCATCAAAGAATGATAAATTCTCTGTAGGGTCTTTCGACTGCTGCCCCAGTGCCGTTTTCAGCCTATATTCGCAAAGACTATGGGCATCCGTACCCTGCATGGCGAACTCACTCGGTGTATCTCCGGCAGTGGAACAGAGGAGCGCCGATGGCGGACATTCCAACCACCTGTGACTGGAAGATGCTGATAATACTGCGTGTTTATCCGGCATTGCCAAGCACCTCCACTTCAGCAAGCAGTGCTTTATATTCTGCCGGGTTGACCTCCGACAGCTTTTCCACACCGTGCTTACTCAGGATTTCTTTGACTTCCGCCGTAAAACCACTGCGGGATTTGTCTGCACACACGGCTCTAACATCTTCCAATGTGAGTGCCTTTTCCTCCGGCGCTTCCGGCTTTGGCTCCTCGACTTTTCCCTTTTTAGCAGCAGTCTTTTTTACAGGCTGCTTTTCCTCTGCATAGCCGCTGAACATACCAGCCAATTCCTCCGAAATGCTGATAAGCGTTTCACCACATTTGCGAAGTTCCTCTGTGAGCATAGACAACTCGTTCATCTTTCCCATTTGGTCTGCCTCCTTCCATATTCAGTTTTTGACCTGTGCTGACTGCATCGATCCTGTCAGCAATTCTCTTTGACACGACACTGATTGCAATAAGCACATCAGATAACTCACGGTCGAGTTCCTGACTGCTGCGGCCGTTCGTGCCTGTTCTGCATCTGGTTGTCATTGTTTGACACCATCCTTTCCGAGGTGCTTTGTTTGCCCCTCTGAGAGTGAAAGGACATACACGGCTGTTTTAAGAACCACTATTTTTGAAAAAATATAAAAGCCTGCTCCGCCGGATACTGCTGCGGCAGAGCAGGCAAGGAATTATCCCTTATCTGAAGTCTTTCAGCCTGGTGTTAAGTTTCATCAATACCTTGTGCTTGCGTTTGTTGACACCCTTCTGGCTCATGCCGATGGCCTGTCCGATTTCGGCTTCGCTATGGTTATTGCTGTACATTTCCATAATGGTGCGGTCGATTTCTTCCAACTCGTCCAGTGCCTTATGAAGCTCATCAATCAGCATTTTTTTCATAATATCCGCTTCAAGGTCAGATTCGGTATCGGCAGCTTCGTACTCGGTTTCCTCGTACATTTTATCCAGCGATGCCATCGGTTCCTGTCTCTGCTGACGCTTGTCCTCACGCCAAAGAGGACGCATATATTCGTAATACTGCTCCTCCGTAGCCGCAATCATAACGACACGTTTTTTGCGGTTACCAATCTTCGCCCATACCACATCTGCCGGGTTGATGCCGAAATCCTTGATGGTTTCTGCGGTTACTTCCATAGGGATGTAATACTGCTTCTCGTTGTTTGTCTGTAGATTTTCAAATTTGTCCATCGTGTAGACCCTCCTTCGGTCTGAAAACCGAAATGAGGACCCACACTGAACTTCCCATAATAATTGGCCATAAGAATGAAATCCTCATTTCTTGACTGGCCAACCGTCCCAGTGGGTTGACTGATATTTACTTGTGTCCGTTTCTCTGCTCTGGGCATCGCTGATCAGGCGATGAACATTGAAACGGGGATGTGAAAAACACCTCTGCTGTATATAAGGTTGGGTTGTCCTTCACTGTCTTTAAGTATAATGATTTTATAATAGTAAGTAAATTTCTGACATAATCACTTACTTTCTGTGTAATCTACCACTGCGTAAACTTGAAAAAAGCGATAATAAGTGTTATAATTGCATTATCACTTATGTAATCACTTACTTTTTGGCATAAAAAAGACCCCTCAATGAGGGGCAAGGGAATATAGGAGCCGATTTATATGACAGAGTTAGACAATTTTTTCAATCTTAGCAATGATTATTTTTCTTTGAGTTGCAAAAAATGCACATTTAGAATAGAAGAAACCTTAAAGACGAACGGGCAGCCGCATAAAATACTCACCGTCTATCCCGTGAATAATGAAATTATAAATTATGCCTTTAGCGGAAGCCAAGGTTTGTGTTTGACAACCCCTCACGGTTCACTTCAAAATAAAAATGTTCTCGGTTCTCTGATATCGCTTCCGGCAACCAATGTAAAAAAGGTGCTTGGTTTTTTCGAGGAACATGGCTATCTACTTCCTATTTCGCCCGAAGGAACGGAAATTGATATAGCAGCACTTGTAGAAGTCTTGAATCGAATAAAGGCTACAGTTCTCCTTATGACCGCACTGGAAAAACCTTCACTCGATTATAAGCAGATTCTACATTTAACTTTGTATTTGCTTCTTGGAACACAAGTCACGCTTAATGGCACTGCTCGAATTACTTATTCAACCTATCGGCATCCATTTCATGATGGCATCAGAAATCAAGCCGCTATCGATTCACTACAGCAATCCTCTGAAACAGAATCTATTACTGTAAAAGACATGATTTATGCTCCTTCATATGAATTGAATCCTGATGAATATGATGATATTTCAAACGGAGAAACATTTACATATGATTATCCTGGAATTAATGATACGCTGTATCGCCAGGTTACCATTGCTTACAAGAATAACAATATTCAGTCCAGAAATCTTCGACTAATGATTGAATTCCTGTTTCACTATATGCATTCTGTTGGTGTAATAAAAGCTGTAACTTTCGAGGGTGGCATTGAATACTATGGTAGCCCAGATTTCAGCAAATTTGACAGTCAATTAAAAAAAGTTGCTGTTCTTATCGCACGACTCGTTTTAAGCGGGGAAATAAATCATAATACCAGAAGTATAAAACCTTTCTACAATCCAAATTCACTGGAACCGTCATGGAAGGCACCATCATTGCTTTCTGCTTTATATTTTTCTATTTTCTACATGAAACCCGGCTCTGAAATATATAGAAAATGTGCCAATCCTTCTTGCCATAAATATTTCTTAGTAAAGACATCCAATAGTAGAAAGAAATATTGCTGCGATAACTGTAGAAACGCAAATAATCAACGTTCCCACCGCATCAAAGTTCAAAAGAGTAAATAAAAAATCCGCAAACAGCATAATCACTGTTTGCGGATTTTTTATTCAGCCTTATCTTCCGGTAGTGCATCTGCATTTTCCTGCAGTGCTTCCTCGATGAGCTTCGCCATCTTAATAATTTTACTCTTGTGCGAACCGTAGTAATTGTTCATCAAGAAACGAATATCAACTACAATTCCTTGCACTCGTTCATAATTATGATTGCCATATTTCCAGTCACTATCAGCCTCACCAATATTGGCGAAATACTCATCGATATGAAATGGATTATCCTGCTTGTTGTACGGCATAAGAAATGCATTATACACAGGAACATCATCACCATATATATCCTTAAATTTCTTATGATTATATATGTACTCACCATATGTAATCTGCTTGTTGATAGATGAGGATTCCGGCAAATGCGAAGAGATACCAGTTACACCATATCTATAATATTTCGCATCAATAACATAGATTTTTCCATTACAAAGCATTATGGTGTCTGGCTCTAATGCATAATTTCTTCGTTGATCCCCATACTTTAGTTTCCAAGAGGTTCGTGGAAAATAATCATTCTTTTCTTTTATGCCAAACACTGCATCTATCAGTTTTTCCCACACATATTCAAATCTATCTGTTCCAAAATAATATTGTTTATCATCACTCTTCTCATCCAGATATTCCAGCATAGAAATCATTGCTTCAAACAAAAGAATATCTTTTTCCAAATGTGTTACTGCTAACTTTTTCTTCAGAACACTGAGGAAGAGAGGAATGTTTCGTTCAATATGTGGATCTGGTGGAACATCCGGCATAAATAGCCATCCCATCTGAACAAAGCTTTCATGAACGCAATATTTGTGAATCATGGTTATCAGATTTTTCTCATTAGGAGTTGACCCTTTTACTGTATATTTATCAAAAAACGGAGTTCCATCCTCTTGAAAAAAGCTAACATTTCTACGCAAAGAAGCTGCAAAGTCGATTTTTCCTTTGTCACTCGTTTTTCGAATAGGATCCTTTTCTGTGTAATATGAACGCTGTTCCAAATAGTATCGGATAATGTTCATATAGGCATTGATTGGAAAATTCACAGACTGTGGTGCTTCGAATTTCTGCATAGCCAATACCTTGTCCTTTGAATCCGTAAACTCAGCTAATACAGAAATCAATTTGAGAATATCATCCCTAATGTCTTCTTCATTGTCTGGCAGGCGATACCCCATTGGAAAATAGACCATTGCCTGATCAGCATCAGCCTTAATCCCGACAAACCTATCGCCGTCACCATTTTTATTCACATGGCATTTAACTTTTAAGTTTAAGCCTAAATCCAATGTTGCTTACCTCGCTTTAAGATTCCTGTGAGCCTTCGCTGTCAACATCAGAAACCTCGTTTGATTCTGCTGTTACTCCATCCAAAATCATTTTACGAAGGTTCTCGTTGAATACACGAAAGCGCTCATTCTTTGGTTTAGCTGAATCCATAAAGGCTTCAATTATTCTCTCAAGGCTAACAAACTGCCTTGTATTAAAAGTATCTTGATGTGCAAACTTGAACGCATCATCCCATAAATACTTCAGAACTTTCTCCGCAAAACGATTATTGTGATGCTCTGCTTGTATTTTTTCTGATTCGCTTGCACCTGCATCAACATATACCATCTCTAAATCAGATGCCGTAACAAAATAAGCGCCGAGACGCTTATCTTCGGAAGAAGTAATATTGTTTCGTCTCAATATCTCATCATTTATAGTCTCACAAAATTGTTTCCATGACACTGTTGTATCAAGAATTTTATTATCTGCGAACCTATGGTTTTTGAACGAATTTGGAATCATTCTCATAATCCATCTTCTCTGGAAAGCCGTATCCAATGTAAATACATTCTGGTCAGAAGTGTTCATCGTACCCAAAATAGACATATTTGCAGGAATTCGAACCTTATGGTTTTCATCACCATAAACGATTCGTGCAATATTGGCATTTGTTATTCCATACTCACTTGTGCCTTTTTTGTAGAGAATCTCCCCATTTTCATCTATTTCGTCTTCATCTTTTCTATCCAAAAGCTGAAATATTTCACCGAATATAGCTGGTGCATTACCACGATTTATTTCTTCAACTATAAGGTAAAAAGACTGTTCTGGATTCCAATATGCTTTTTTCAATAATTTAGTAAACGGACCCGGCGTAAACTCATAACGAACCTTGTCATCGTCCCTTACTACAGGCAAAATTTGTCCAACGAAATCCGAATACATATAATCCGGATGAAAAACCAATCGCTCCATACACCCTTCATCGGCACAATATTCATGTTCAATTGTCCAACTCTTTCCTGCTCCGGGAACTCCGTACAAAAGCACATTGCAGCCAGTAGTCGCTCGATTACATTCTTCGATTGTTGGGACATAATCACCGAATGGATTACTGGCATCATTAACAAACTGTAGTTTATACGCATCCATATTTAGTACATCTCTGCGTTCACCACTAAAAATGCCCTCTAAGCCAATATTATGCGGCCAGTTCTCTGGCATTGTCGCTGTATTTACAAAACCTGCATAATAACGCCGATTTGTAGTTCTTATGATAAGAATAACAAGATTATCAATGATTCCCACAAAATCGCCTGCAGATGTGTATTCGCCATCATCACCTTTTGATGGTTCGGGAAATCCATTATCCAAACTCCATGCCGGATGTTTATATTTCATATTCTGGCGGCTTATACGATAGTTATTTCTTCCTTTGCGAGGTGCAAATTCTACAAACGAACATTTACCCTTTGAATCGCCCAAAACATAGGCATTGAATGTATAAACAGACCTTGTTTCATCTGGCAAAGGACTGTTTGTAACCTCCGCATAGGAAAGGAAATCAACGATTTTTTCATTTGAAATACCAGCGGCTTCCAAGTATGTCTGACCACCGCCACCTTCTGGTTTGTCAATATCATACAACTTTTTGAAATCAGAAGGATTAATCTTTCTGTAAAATATTCTTTCAATGCACTCCATTCACTTATACCTGCCTTTCTATAGAAATCAAATATTCCTTCAGTTTTTTAGGCAACTTGCTATCATTGCTTCTAAATCGATTGTAATCAATTTCTTGAACTTCAACAGTTCCAAACTTGCTAAAGCATTCTTCTAATTGCCCCAGCGTAAACAAACCATCCTCGCTGTAGCTAATCAGAAATTTCGGACAATGCATATCACCTAATATCTTTTCAAACGATTGTAATCCTCGTGTTTTGGTACACAATTTAGAGTGTTGCTCCCACCAGTCACGCAAACCACTTTTGCCAACAGCATCAGGGAAATCTCCTCGTGCAATGGTTTCCAGAATATGATAATTTGCAGCATACTGTCTCTTCATATACGGAGGGTCGATGTAGCACAAATCAGCTGTAATTGTTGCAGCTAAATTTTCAGCAAATCCCAATTTTACCATGTGACCAGTTGAATTCACAGAACAAAATTCCACAGGTTTTAAATCAATCTGTGCATTGGCATTCTTTTTGAAATCAGCCAAAAAATATCCGTAGGTTCCAGATATATTGGCAACCTCGTTTACTGCCATAATAAGAGTATGTTTTAAAAGCGATTCTTCAGCTTTGCTCACATATCCATTATCAATCCACTCATTTATTTTTTCTCTAATCGCATCAATTTTCTTTGCATTTTCCGTAGTGAAATATTTTCTCGGGTCGCAACCATTCTGCGGTGTTCCACCAGGAGAAAATTCCTTGAAGAAAAAACCTTCTTTGGGTTCAATGCAATTTAAATAAGTCAGGACTGCACCATATGCATCCACCTCATTCTTGCCTATTGCTCCATGATTCACAAGCCCAGAAAAAGAAGGAGCTGAATCTAAGCAAAGATTAACCATCAAATGATGGTACGAATAGGTCATTACATCAGATGCGATAACCGAATAACCTGCTTTTCTCAATTCTAATGCCACAGTTCCTGTTCCAGCCATAATGTCAGCAACAGTTCCTGTTTTTCCAATAAGCTGTTCCACCCTATCAAGAATGTATGGAGTCAGCTTTGATTTGTTTCCTATATATCTATACATTCGCTTCCACCTCAACTTTCATATTGTTAATCGCACTCAAGTCAGGCAGACGATTCATCTCACCATAAACCATATTGCTTTCGGTCTCTGACAGACCATACTTTTTCATTACCAACTTCTCAAGCTGAACATCCTTGACATATTCATATTTATGCGCCAATTCCGTTGCCACTTTAATGATCTGTTTATCTAACTCACTATCCTCATATTCTCTAATGGGCAGAGAATAAATAATCTGTTTCGTAAAGTACGGATGGGACTTCCATTCATTTTCTCCATATACTTTCAAATAAAAATAGTAGACCACTCGTGAGTTAAGCAATGCCAGATAATATTCCAACGGAGCCTTATGTTGACTGTTTTTAAATTTCAAAATATATACAGTCTGACTTGTCATGCTTCCCGTATAATCAATCGATGCATATATTCCAAGTCCAGTCTTTCTCACCAACAGTTTCGGTGGGTTGTACATCGCTCGATTTTTATAATTGATTCCGGGAATGTTGGGTTTGATATAGCATTCTCCTGTTATTCCATATCTCCGAACATTCTCTCCAACATATATCTGAACAGTCTGTGACGTTTGACTTTTTGAAATAACATTTTGAACACTTGCCGTAGTAACCGATATCTCACTGCCACAGTTCGTACATTCTTTTTTTCCTTCAGCCATTTGTGATTTTTTATACCCTTGGGCATAACCACATGAAGGACAAAATACGACCTTTCCTGTTTTGGATATCTCAACACCTCGACCAAAAATGAATGTATCATCCCAACTTATAGACTGCTTCTTAATTTTAGCCAACAATGCCTCTTCATCAGTGCGTGTATCAACGTCAAAGTTACAGGCAGCGTTTTCAGCAAATCGCCCTTGCAACACATCATGCACATCTTCGTTGTAAAAGTTTAACAGACTCTGATTCGAATTCAAAAACTTTCTTCTTTCTTCCGTAGTAAGTCTGAAACAGTGGGTGACAGAATCTTTGACTGGCTTTTCTTTTCTGCAAACAATAACAGTAGTTGCTCTATTCACTTCTTCAAAAATCTTCTCTCCAAGTCTGGCAATCACTTTGATTTGCATCTTTTCAGTCAAAAATCTTCTTAGTTTTTCGTTTTGTGCATCAAATAACGAATCGGGGATAATAAACGAAAAGTATCCTCCCTCATCAAGCAGATTATATGCCAACTCAATAAATAGCACAAAGCTATCATATTGTCCTGTGGTCAACGAGAAACCGGCACTCTGCAATTCTTCTCGCACATATATTTTTTCAGAACTCCACGGCGGATTTGCAATTATAGCAGATATTACTGGCATCTTGCTTTTCCAATATTCTGCCGTCTTTTTTTTTACATTTCGCGGAAGAATTGAATCATTATAAAGAATTTCAAAATCATCCTCAACATTCATTATCGCTTCTTTATCGACATCAATTCCCAAATATTTTACATTACCATTAAAATATTTCTTTGCAGCGCATAGCAATGCGCATTCGCCACACGCAGGATCCAACACCGACTTTATTTCTGTATTAGTTTCTGCTGCTTCCCTATATAAAAGTTCTGCTGCGAACTCAGCCAGTCTATTCGGTGTATAAACAACACCATAATTTTTCGCAACCATCTCCGTTACCTCCTTAATCATGTTTTGAATACTCAGAACTCATTGATATCAATGCCAGACTTAAGCAATCGCTCGTATCGTTCATAGGAGATAACAACGGCTATTGGCTTCCCATTTTTTTGTATAAATGCAGCATTATCTTTTTCCACTAAATTACGGATTAATTTTGAAGATTGCCCACGGTTGAACTCACCAATATTCAAATGTTCCATAGGCGTTTTTCTTTTCATTTCGCTCAACTGCAGCTCCTCCATTTCCATATAGTCTTACACTTCATATTTTAGCATATTTAAGTTGTAATTACAAGCCCTATTACAAAATATTTTCTATGTCTTTTTGGCATTGTAAATGTAATTACTTTTACAATGCCAAAAAGACATACAGGCTTCTATTCCGCCTTTCGGTGTATACCTCGGAATCGCATACTCATCCACGCTGCCATCCAGCCACAGCACCTCAATGCCCCTATCCGGCTTGACCAGAACCCTGTCAATCACGAATGAAAGGTCATCTGCATCGGAAAGCATCTCCCAGGCACTCATGCTTTCAAAGTTCTCTATGTAGCGTTCAATGGCTGCCAGCCTGTCAGCACTGACCGCATCTGCTGCGAATTCCACTATTGCTGTCCGTATGTCCTTTGCCACAATCTTTTTTCTTGCCACATCGTGCAGGACATAAAACAGCAGCTTGTCATAGATATTCGTGGTCTTGCATTTCACGGCCGAATAGCGGTTACGGCACTGCCATACTGAATTATTGTAGGAAGTGGAATGCCACGGTCTGGGACCAAATGTTGCACCGCACTTGGCACATATAATTTTACTGCTAAAAAAACTCACTCCGCTGTATCTGTGTTTATTCTCCCTTTTCCTGTTCTTAAAGTTTTCCTGCACAAAATCAAAAAGCCACGGGTCGATAATCGGCTCGTGGTTGTTAGACACATAATATTGTGGCAATTCGCCCTCATTCTTCTTGACCTTCTTCGTTAGAAAATCCACCGTGAATTGTTTCTGTAAAAGCATATCGCCTTTGTATTTCTCATTTGAAAGCATCCTGCGAACAGTTGCTGCACTCCACACCTCACAGCCACCGGGAGAAGGTATTCCTGCCGCTGTTAAGGCAATTGCAATTGTGTGCGGTGTTAATCCCTGGATGAACATTCGAAATATCTTGCACACGATAACTGCTTCTTCACGATTGACAACTATTTCAAATTTCTCTTTGCCCTTATCCAAGCCGAGAACTCTTGAGTAGGCAAAGCTGCCTTTGCCCTGGGCATATCGTTTTCTGACTGCCCACAGTATGTTCTCTGACATGGAGCGTGATTCTTCCTGTGCCAGTGAGGACATAAGTGTTATGATGAATTCGCCCTTGGAGTCCATTGTCCAAACCTGCTCTTTCTCAAAATACACTCCTATGCCTTTACTCTTCAACTCACGGATTGCTGTCAACGTATCTACCGTATTTCTGCCAAAACGTGATATGGACTTGGTTAGCACCATATCAATCTTACCCGCCATACAATCACTCATCAGCTGTTTGAACTGCTCTCGTCTTTTGGTGCTGCAGCCGCTGATGCCTTCGTCTGCGTAAACACCTACGAACTGCCATCCGGCATGGCTCTTGATGTAATCTGTGTAATATTCCTTCTGTGCCACAATACTGGTCTGCTGTTCTTCCTTGCCCGTAGAAACACGAGCATAGGCAGCAACTCGCTGGATGAGTTTATCCGTTCTTTTAACAGCCGTAAGCTGTGGCAGGTTCTCCACCTTCTTGACAATTTTATCGCTCACCGACCGTCACCCCATCTCCGATTTCTTTTCTGACCTCAACCGACTGAAACGGCGGGTGGTAGTATTCCAGTAATTTATCCCAGACCTTCTGCATTTGTTTTTCTGTGAGTAAGCCGTCGTGGTAAAGACAGCCAAGCAGCATCTTTGCCAGACGGTAATCAACTTCATTTTCAAGCATTGAAAAGACCTCCTATTCCGAGTTTGTAACATACATCACTCTGAAAGGCAGAAAAGTCAAGGGGTATGTGCAAAGACTGGTAGGTCTACACAAATTACAATCGTTATAACATTAAACCTTGCAACGATACCTCTTTGCTATCGTTAATACCGTATGCAAAAACTGCCTGTTTTCACTGCTACCGATGTTGCCATTTTCCTGTTTCCAGGCAAAAAAATAAGACCCTCTTTTACGGGTCATTCTCAAAAAGCCTTATTCTATGGGGTTTTCTGCTTTGCACCTAATAGTTACACTGTATCAATCACGCTACTGCTTTCTCATTGCATCGTTCACCCGGCTGCGGTTTCATAAGGCGAGTCATTACATCAATCAGCACACGCGGTGTAAAATACTGTCCGGCTCCCGACTTCTTTTCGTTAGCGTTCTTTTCTAACAATCCTTCGTAAAGATTTCCTAATCCCTCCTCACGGGCAGAATACCAATCCAAACCGTCAATTGTAGTGATAATCTTTTCAAGGTTCTTAGGCTCATCAATCTTAGTAGCCGCCCCCTGATAAATTTCACACACTCGTCCTATACAGTAAGTTCCAAATAGACGAAGTATTGTTTTATAGTAGTTATGAAGTTCCAAACCTGATTTGCTGACTAAATTGTCCCAACCGTATTCCTGAACAATTTTCTTTTCGCTATTCTGTGTTTCCTCTTCCGGTGTCAGATTATCTCCTTGTGCAAGAGTAATACCTTCCGCAAATCTGTTTTCGGCATCGGTTTCTTTTGCCATTTTTAAAAATAAAATATATGTAAGCTCTGTAACATACTCGTGATAAGTGATACCGTCATCTCTCAGCACATTGCAGAGATTCCAGAGTTTTGATACGATTTCTTGTGTATTCATGCTGTTTTTCCTCCGTCATCATATAGATATGTGTTTAATTCCAAAACAATGTTTTCAAGCTGATTTTGGAACACCTTGTCAATTTTTTTGAAACCGCCTTGTTCTTTGAATCTAACATCTTCATCAAATATCTTGACATTCAGAACTGATTCATTCATTAAGTAAGTTTCCATTCGCTTAATCCAGTTCATTTCTTGCTTAGAAAACTTATGAGCTTTCACAAGCTTCTCAACCGCCTTTCGGATTCGTGCTTCATGGCTGATAAGTACCGAGCCGATAGCATATCGACGAATTAAGCTGATAATATCAGCAGCAATCTCCTCATTCGTCATTTGAGAAATTGCAGTATTAAGCTGTTGTGTTGTAAATCCTTCTCTGTCCAATGTTAAACGGAGAGATTTTAATTCTTCTCGCGTGAGGTCTTTCGGTCTTGTGCAAACAATGTTTATAGCGGCAATCTCATTCATATTTGTTTTTACAAATACAGAGAATGCGTCAAGATAATCTTCCGGTCTTTCATTATCGCCGTAACCGCGAGTATGACTAACCATCTCATCTTCCTTATCCGAGATTACAACAGGTCTGCCACCATTTGATTTCGTTTCCTGCAACATTCTGAAAAGTTCCTTGTTTGCAAGAATTCTGTTCTTTGCTACATCAATAGGCTCATTCTCCAATTTGTCAATATATTGAGTAGGTTCAAGACCGCCGGTCATATCAGTAAAATGTGACATCATCTCACTACTCATTTTTCTTTTTTTACGCTGGAGCTTTGCGATTATTTGGTTGATTTGATTTCTGACCTTTTCTTCGTTATCGATAACTTCCAATCCGTCAATAAGCTGCATAAATGTTGTGTTTGGATCAGTGACAACCGGTTTCATAGTATTAACAGGCTCAAGAGAATCATAGACGCCGACCGGATCATAAATTTCAAAGTGCGTCTTATGAATTTCAGGGCAAAGTCTTGTTGCACGACCGAGCATCTGCTCAAAAAGAATACGCGACTTTACTCGGCGCATAAATACCAAAGTAGTAATTTCCGGTACGTCAATTCCTGTTGTTAGCAAATCAACGGTGACAACTATACTTGGATAACGTTCATTTTTAAAGCGTTTGATAGCTTCCTGAACTTTTTTCTTGTTTCCGCCGCCAACGCTTCCTGTAATCTTCATAATTGCATCATTATCTACACCGGTCTCGGAATATATTTCCTTTAAAATTGATACAATCATATCTGCGTGTTGGTCATCTACCGCATAGATAAGCGTTTTTCCCTGTTCTTCAGGGGATTCCGGATCAATATCACGGGCAATTTCTGCAAGCACTGTTCTGTTAAAATTCTCAGTAATTACCTGTCGGTTAAAGGATTCAATATCAAAATCCAGTTCATCATCCAAAAGCTCACTGTTGGTGATTTCTCCTGTCACAGTGTCATAGATTGTAACTGTATCACCGGATTTATAGTGTATTCCCTCACTGCTGAGCTTTGTTTTTAGCTCGTGAGGTGCATCGTGGTCTACAAGATAACCTTCGATAACAGCTTCACGATATGTATACTTAAATACAGGCTCACCAAAAATCTTGGTAGTTTGCAATGCAGGAGTTGCGGTAAGTGCAATTTTTACAGCATCAAAGTATTCAATGACGGAGCGATATTTACTCTGATAATCTGTTTGATTGCGATAAAGCAGCTCATCTTCTCCCATCTCTTTATCCAAAATGTATCCGCGATGTGCTTCATCGACAATAATCAAGTCGTAATCAGAAACTGCCGGCATTGTATCTTCTATGTTGTACAAAATACGCTTTACCATACTTTGAACAGTTGCAATATGTATACGGGTTTCTTTATCAATTTCCTTATCTTCAAGCCCCTTGATATTATAAATCTCATCAAGCGTCATAAGGTCCTCAAGCTTAACTTCTTTAAATACATCTTGAGCCTGTTCGCCGAGAGATGTTCTGTCAACAAGGAACAAAATTCTGCGAAAGCGTTCTGTCTTTAAGAAACGATATATCATTCCGAGAACTGTTCTTGTCTTACCTGTTCCTGTCGCCATAGCAAGCAAAACGTTTTGTTTTCCGTCAATAACCGCATTTTCTGCTGCTTTTATGGCATTGAGCTGATACGGTCTTAGGTTCAGACCATCTTTGTCAGTCAGAAAATCGAATGACATTTGTTTTAAATTTTCATTCTTACTTTCCGTATCCTGTGCTAAAAGCTCTTTAATTCCGTCAGGGCTCATCCAGCCTTGCAATGCTCTAGGAGCATTATAGGATTGACGTAAATCCAAGAACCAAATACCTGATTTTGTCTTGTACTGTTCCAGATACGGTTTGCCATTCGTAGCAAAAGTAAACGGAACTTTATACTTACCCCAAGTGCCAATCTGATACTGACTGTCCTTTTCGCGAATATTTTGAGAATATTCCTTGCACTGATAATCGATAACCGAAGGAATATCCTTATGACTTGCCTTTGCTTCGATTGTGGCAATTAATTCTGTTCCAACAAACAATGCATAATCGGCATAACCTCTGTTGCCCACATGAGAATCGGTAGGCCATTCGGCAATTGCCATATTTCTGCCCTTTTCAGGACGCGTACCTTTAGAATATCTAAGCTTTTCCGTATCGGCTTCCCAACCAACCTTGCGAAGCTGTTCATCAATAAGATAACGTGTTTCCGCTTCGGACGGCTGACGTTTTCCTGCAGCTAAGGCTGATTGCTTTCTACGTTCTTCCTGAGAAACCTTAGGTGCAGATAGAGCTGTTTTTTCTGCTTCTTTTGTCAGTTCATCTTCAATTTTCTTTTCCTGTTCTTTATCGGCCACAACAGAATTTAACATCTCTGTTTCAGATGGCATAACAAACGGTTGATTCTGATAATTCCAATCTCCGTAAGTCTGCATAAACCATTCACATAGACTGTATGTCATTTGCAGAAGTGTCTTTGCTTCGTCTGTCGAGCCATAGTTTTCATGAGTTGCCTTATTGCGAGCTTTTCTTATTGCATGAAGAATATCACAAAGGTCCCGAGTAAGCAAGCCTTCTCTCATAAGTGTATCAATTCGAGTAACAGCGGTATTGTCATACGGCAGGTCAATACCATCATATGTGAATATCAGATTAACAATGTTCTCTCCAATCATTCCCAACTTAATCAAGCATGAATTAGCATCAGAAAAACAATACTGTTCAGCCAGTTTTCCGAAATTCGCTAATACAGGAAAATCCCTGCTTAAAAAATCAAAATTCGATTTCATGCTTCACTCCTCCTTGTCATATAACACCTTATCGCAACAAGTTCTCATGCCAAAACTTCCGATAATACATAATTATGAGAATATTATATCACAAATTAGTAAATTTTGCAACATCTTAGGTTGTGGCATACACTCCGAGATATTGTACTCTCACGAATTATTTACGACAATCTTCCAAGCGTTAATACATTATAAAAAGGGATAAGCGCCGTAACGCTTATCCCCTTAATTCTTAATTACACCAAATAGGACGCATATTGTCAAAACTGTTCCAAATCATAATCTTCATATTAGGTTTTGATTTAATTGTATCGGTATATGCTTTACCGGCATTTGCAGATACGGTTTTAACACTGCAGTTTGTCAATACATTATTGTCGTCATATTCGGCAACAATCAATTTCAAATTTTTCAATTCAGCATTGGAAGAAATTGAAATTGAGTTATTTGCATAAGTCACATTCACCTTTGCAAATTCGGCTTTAATTGTTGAATCGGCAGTTATACCGTTGAACGTATAAGTTTCAACTGCACCAACGCTTTTACCGTTTACAAGCACGTCTTTTACGACATATCCGTAATTTGGAGTTATATTATAAGTAACTTTTTCATTACTCTTAACGGATTTCACACCTGACGGAGATATTGTTCCGTTTTCACCTGCTTCGGCTGTGATTGTGAAGCTACCTGTAACTTCTACCGTGCAAGACGCTGTTTTGCCGCTTGTTGTTGTAACGATTACTGTTGCTTTACCTGCACCGACTGCGGTAACGTTGCCGTTGTCTACTGTCACAACGCTTGCATTACTTGTTGACCATGTAAGTTTATCGGTAGCATTTGACGGATTCATTGTTGCTTTAAGCGTTGCTTTATCGCCTACTTCCATGCTAAGCTCTGTTTTGTCAAGCGATACCGAATTTGCACTGCGTAGAACATTAATTGTTATCGTCGCCTTATTGCTTCCGCTTTGAGCGGTAATTGTTGTAGTACCGTAACCAACAGATTTGACAACGCCGTTTTCAACTGTTGCAATTTTTTCATCTGCCGAAGTATATGTTATATCTTCAGTACCGTCTGACGGTGCAATACTAAGCGGTAAAACTTTTGTTTCCCATGTACCCGAGAAGTCAAGAGAATCTTTATAGAATTTCAATCCCGTTATAGGGTTGTTTATTGCTTCAAAGGTCATTTTTCGATTGTTTGCATAAGTTTGTGCATAACTGCCCGAAACACCACGCATAGTCATTTTTGCAGGATATGAGAATGAATTGTTCTCTATCGAGGTAATACTTGGGAATACAGTAACTTTTGTCATTTTAGTATTTTCCGCAAACGCATTTGACGCAACCTTTGTACAATAACGCGGTAATGTAATTCCAATTAATGACTGACATTGACGGAATGCGGAATCAGGTATTTCTTTTACACCAATTCCAAACTGTACATCAGAAAGTGTATCACAGCCGTAAAATGCTTGTGAACCTATTGATGTTACACTGTCAGGGATTGATACGTTATTTAATGCGTCACATTCATAAAATGCCCCTGAATAAATGTTTTTCAAACCATGCTGCATATTGACCTTTGCTAAACTTGTACAAGACTTGAATGCATTATTCCATATATTTTCGCACTTTTTAGGAATTGAGATATTCTTCAATGCTTTGCAATTTTCAAATGCAGATGATTCAATCGTCTGTACTCCGCTTGGTAATTCTAAAGAAGTCAATGACTCACAACCTTTGAAAGCACTACCATTAATTTTTGTTATATTGGGCGGTAATTTAAAGTTTGATAAGTTTGTACATCCACTAAAAGCGCTTTCTCCAATCTTTGTTACAAACTCCGGTATCTTTATTGTTTCTAACGATGTACAGCTTTCAAAAGTTCCATCTTCAAATTCAGTTACCGTATCAGGCATTTTTACATTTTTCAACTTCGTTGCTTCCAAAAATATTCTATTTGGTATTTTGGTTATTCCTTCCTCAAATTCTGCTGTTTCTATATTTGAATCACTAAATGCTCTCCAACCATCTTCTATCGTTTTGGGTATATATATTTCTTTCAATGATTCACAACCTGAAAATACCCAACCTCCCAATGTTGTTATATTCGGCGGCAATTTAAAGGCTGACAAATTTTTGCAGTCGTTAAATGCACTAGTTCCAATTTCTGTTACACTGTTTGGCATAGTAACCGAATAAAGATTTTTATTATTTTCAAACGCAGAAGCCCCTATCTTTGTTACCTTATATCCGTCTATTGTTGACGGAACAGCTACTGCCGAAGCAGTACCTTTATAGCTTGTAATTGTTGCGTTTCCGTCATCATCAACTTCATACTCCCATATGACAACAGGCTCGCTTGTTCCGCTTCCTCCGCCGTATGAACCGCTTCCGTAGCTTGGTGACGGATTAAAGTATTTTGAATTGGTTGACGTTGTATATTTTAAATTTAATCCCCTTGTACAGCCACTGACAAGTACATTATCCTCATAATGATAAACCACTCTTACAGGGCTGTTGCTTTCATTAAATATTTCCTGCGGTTTTATCGGAATTGACTTACCGAACACACTTACATCCGCACCGACTGTTGCGTACAAATATCCTTTTATGGTAACGCAAGTTTTAGGCGTTCCGCTGTCAAAGCCCTTAACACTAAAATTCATTTTAACGCCGACTGTTGCATAAATGATTCCCTTTATAGCCTTCAAATCAACACCGGCCGACAATTTCAAACCGGCCGTAATTGCAGCTTCTGCCGTGAATGAAAAGCCTGTCTTTTTATATCCCTTTACAATTCTCAAATCACCGTTATTATATGTGACACCTGCCTTAACTACGCCTGTCCATGTCATTGCCACTCCGCCTTTTAGCGAATAATCCATCGAAAGTGCTATTTTTCCAACTCCCGCAACAGGTATTGAACCCAACTCCAAACTTGACGGAATACCCGCATAATCTCCGAAATCAAAGCTGACTTCTGTTGTAACAGTCGAATTTGCAGTAACTATAGCTTCGGCTTGTCCTTGCGTAATCTTTTCCTTATGTGAAAGCTTAATATTGTTTAGCTTTGCAGTAACAGTTCCTGCCGCGGCACTGCCTAAGCTTATCTTTTTTGAAACAGTCAATGTCTTTGTATTATTATCATAATTTATACTCTGCAATTCAACAGACATTTCTTCAACTTCATCTGTTTTTGTATTTGTTACAGAATATGTTGTAAGTTCGTCCGCTTCAAAATTTTCAAGGTCAACATCAATTTCACCCTCTGCGTCAGCTGATAAAATTGCATCATCCGTGCCATCCTTTGTGGTTGTAATTATTGTTTGATTATCGTTCTTTTCAACGCTTACCGCCTTGAACGGAACAGGATAACCGCTGTTATATACAACAAATATATCGCCGCCGCTGATTGTGTTTTCATAATCGGTTATAGTTACAGTGTTATCACTTCCGATTGTCACATCTGTATCTTTCGGTATTTCTTTAACACCGTTTGCAAATGTATATGTGCTGTTATAATTTTCATCAACAGCTTCATCTGCAATAACCGCTTTTGCGTCATCAAGCATTGCCGTTGCTTCTGCCGATGTTATCGCTGTGTACGGTAACGCTTTTCCGCCCGACAACGCAAACCAACCGCGATTTATAGCGACTTGTATATCATCGGGATATGTAACGTCGCCGCTTTCGCTGAATGTGTAAGACGAATCTTCATCAAGCTGGAATTGCAATGCACTGTTAAGCGTTTGTGCCGCAAATTCTCTTGTTGCAGATTTGGTCGGTTCGAAATCCTCGCCCTCCTCAAGGTCTATTACACCAAATTCCACCGCCACAAGTATGTCACGATAATAGCTATCATCTTCGGATATGTCGCTAAAGTAATTGTCCGGCATATTGTCGTCACTCTCTACCGTCATGGAAAGTGCGTCAACAAGCTGTTCTATCCACTCCGCACGCGTAACCGTACTCGCCGCAAATGCACTCGGCAACATCATCGTCAACATTGCCGCCGCTACCAATAAACTCACTATTCGTTTCTTCATATATTTTGTACCTCCCATATTTTTTAATTATATTATATCATATTTTGCTATATTTTCAATAATCTTTACTCTGCGTGTGTCGTGTGTAAAATCTCATACTTAGGAATAATATATTCATTCAAAATATTTATTTGTTCGGATAATAAGTTATTGTATTAATTTATCATACACTTTAAATCTGTCCATTCTTATTCAACAACCAATTCTGCATTCTTCGCAAGCGGCAACATATCCTTATCCCACATAAATGTCTTAATAGTATCGCCCGTTTCGATTGTACAATCTACAGTAATATCAACACCGGTATCGTCGTCCGCGTCAATATCGGCATTAACTTTACCGATACCCTTAAGAATTCCGTCTGATGAATATACAGCCGAATACAGAACACATCCTATTTTTTCGGTTGTATTATTTCTTGCCACCGAATTGACAACATACTTTCCGTCAATAGCAGAATAATCCAGCACTTGAATTTCATAATCAGCCGAACCGCTGTCACTTGTTATAATTACATATCCGTCATTATTACCAAGTGACGCTTCATCACCGTTATATTCTGCTGTCACATAAAGCGCTGTTGATGAATCATAGAAATGTATATCATTTTTATTTATATCAAATTCTACAATTTCATTTGCATTTGCCGCAAGGTTTACAGTTTGTTTTTCTATGACCGTTCCCTCTGCACTTCCTTCACGCAAGCTTACAGTCACATTATTTGCATTACTGTATCCGATATTTGAAACATCGGCAGTAACCTTTGTTTCACCCTCATTAATTGCAACATTACTTACTTCAACATCTGCATTACCCACAGTAAATTCAGCCGAATTATTATCTTTATTATATTCTTCACCTGTTGCAAGCGATACCGACAACGTAAGTTTTCTTGCCGATAAATCAGACGGTTTATTATATGCCATTTCTATATCGGCACTTTCACCTGCTTTAAGCGGTTCTGATATAACTTTTCTCGTAGTAACCCCATTATCGTTTAATGATACAGTATAGCTGTCAACATTTAATTCACCGATATTTTTTACTTTAGCATATGCTTTCATATCTTTTTCATCAAAATATGCGTCACTTAATTCCAAATCATATGACGGTGTAATTTTAATTGTGCATAAATCCGACTGTCCGTCATCATAATAATATTCATTCGGGACTTTTTCGGTTCTGTTAAATGCCGCAAATATATTTCCGTCCGACTGCATAACAGCTGACGGGAACTTAATTCTTTTACCCAAATCAGAAACTTGTACATCCTCGCTCCATACACTTCCGTCATATAACGCACCGTGAAGTTCGGCATTTCCGTCATTTACGGCTGTCCACAAAACAGCTGTACTGTTTCCGTTTGAAACGATTGTAAATTGGTCTGTTGCAATACCGCTAACCACTGTATTTTCAGTTCCGTCTTTCAAATAAACTATCTTACCGTCGGAATAATAGAACAGAACAATAGCTCCGTTCAACTCACCGTATAACGGATGCGTATCGGCAATCGAATTATCGGTAATTATTTTTACTTTTCCGTCTGCAATGTTATATATTTCTCTGTCGTCAATAGTTGATAAATTGTTATCCCAATCTGCTTCATATGCAATATTCAAGATACCGTCTATAAATTCTGTGCTCATATTTGTAATTGCTTTTGTAACAATCTTTTCAGTTTTAACAGTACCGTTTGTATAAGACATAATACTGTTTTCACCGGTTGTACCCATAAGGTTGTTATCGCTGTTCTGTACCCATACGACAGTCGCATTACCGTCATTTACACTAATCTGAGGAGTTTGGTCAAGCAAAGCGTTTTGAGTAACGCGAATCGGAGTATCAAATCCGTTTCCGTTCCACTTCGCCATATAAATCTCACATACCTCGCCCCAATCTCTTAACGACATATCTTCTGTAACATTCTTTGTCGCCTTTTGCCATACAATATATCCGTCTTTCATCTGCGGAGTGCTGTCTGCAAAGCCGTCGTCATATACAGCCTCCGGCTTAGACCACTTACCGTTTTCCTCAACAGAATAAACAAGCATATTCTTGTCACCGTCTGCTCTTTCCTTGTTGTCCGTAACCCACGCAATAACATTTTTGCCGTCCATATTCGCTAAAATCGGTGCGGTACTCTCATATGAATTTTCCTCAAGGACTTTTACTTCCTGATTAGTATAATCAACAGCTTCAAGTTCTATATCATCACTGTCACCGACCCATTGTTGTGTACTGTCACCATGTTCCGTAATTGTTATCGGTGCGTCAATATCTATAAGTGAATATGGGTCATTGCTGTTATAGTCATCTGCTGAATATAGATTAAGTTTTTTACCGAGTAACGTGTTTTTGTTTCCTGTTTCATAAACATGGAATTTGCCTTCGGCAAACGGCTTTTCATAAGTCGGTATACCAAACGGACCTTCCAGCTTAAATTTTGCTGTACCCGTCACATCAAGTTTTTGATAAACCTTGTTCAGTGCGACTTCAAGTTCTGCTTTAACCTTACCCGAAACACCTGCCGTGAAAACTACCGGTATACCAATGCCTCCGCCAACTTCAAAGAATACGGCAGGAGTTATCGAACCGGTAAACGCTCCTTGCAATCCATTTCCCGGAACTAAATCTTTAACGCCTAAAACTGCCGTCACTTCACCACCTGCACCTATTTCGTAATACACCGGTACAACGACAACGACTGTCATTCCCTGATATTTGTACTTGATCTCACCGCTTAAGATTATTCCGCCTTCTGAAATGTGCATTCCGCTGTCGTCAATATATCCCTCCAAATAACCGGTCGCACTTGCACTTCCAGAAGTACCGCTTTTAATTTTCATATTTGTTAAACTGCCATATTTACCAACATACTTTGCACTGTTCAGAACAGCGTTCTTTTTTGCATCTTTAAAGCCGTCCTTAAATCCGTTCCAATCGCTTTTCTCCCATTTGCCGTCCTTTCTTTTGCCTGCCATAACGTCTGAACCGAGTGCAACCTTAAAGCTGTTACCGTCTATTTCCACATTTGATTTTATTGAGCCAAGACTAAGTCCTATTTTTTCTTTACCGATAACCGGTACTTCCTCCGGAATATCAACGAAGAAATCATCAAGAATATCTATAGCCCCGTCTGACAAACTGCCGTCAAACATACTGTTTCCGACAACGCTTAATTTTGTACGCTTTGATGTTGACTTACCCGTTTTTTTGTCTATCGCCGTAATGTATATAGGCTGTCCCGCAGAAAATTCTTTTCCTATTTGAATATCCTTGCACGCATTAAGCGGAATTTCAATAGCTTTCTTTGCCCCTTGTGTAAGGTATAAATGTATGTCACTTCCGCCGTTTGCATCAACCGCACCCTCAACACTGTATGTATTATCGCTGTCTTTTTCTACATTCAGCTTGTCAGATAGTAAATCATATGTCTTTCCGCTTAAACTCGCCTTCGCCGATGTTATAATCGGTGCACCTTTTGAGGTAGAATTTGTATTTCCCTTTGTACCCATTGGGATTCCACTGCTGTTGTAATGGATTGTAGCTTTTGTAAGATATGTATTGCCAGTGACCATATATATGCTGTTCCATTGTTCCTCACTACCGCCGTAATATACATCTTTTAATCCGCTACAATAATCAAATGCACACTCTCCTATACTTGTTACACTGTTCGGGATTGCTATACTTGTCAGATTGCTGCAACTATAAAACGCACCATAATCTATATTTATTACACCATTCAAAATATCAACTGTTTTATTATTTTTTCCGATTGCATATTGTATCAGTTCTGTTTTATCGTAATTATATAAAGTTCCATCTATTGAAGAATAGTATCTATTTTGAACATCAACTTTAATATTTTTTAAACTGCTACAATTACTAAACGCATACTTACCTATGTTCGTTACGCTGTTGGGTATTATTATGTTTATTAAGTTACCACAACCCCAAAATGCACGTTTGCCTATGTTTGTTACGATATTGGGTATTGTGTATTGTGTATCAAATTTTTTTATTGGATATTGAATTAATGCCGATTTATCTTTATTGAATAAAATTCCGTTTTCAGAACTATAATGTTGATTATTTTTATCCACAGATATATTTTCTAAACTTCTACAACTATAAAATGCACTATCGCCTATACTTACTACACTATTCGGGATTGTTATGCTCGTTAAGCTTCCGCAATAACTAAATGCACTATCGCCTATACTCATTACGCTATTGGGGATTGTTATACTTGTCAGACTTCCACAACAATAAAAAGTATAATTACCTATGCTTGTTATGTCGTTTGGGATTGTTATACTCGTCAGACTTCCACACCAAGCAAATGCAAAATCACCTATGATTGTTACACTGTCAGGAATTGTTATACTTATCAGGCTTTCACAATGCTCAAACGCACATCTGCCTATACTTGTTACACCATTCTCTATGATTACATTTTTAATATTTTTACGATTTGAATACCATGGCACATCAGAATTATCATCCCAATTATCCATCTCACCAGTACCGCTGATTGTCAGTGTGCCGTTATAATCAAAAGTCCATGTCAAATTATCGCCAAAAGTGCCGCTTGTTGCCGCGCTTGCAATAACCGGCATAAATGATAACAGCATACACAACACCAACGTTAAACTAACAACTTTTTTCTTCATTTGTTTTCCTCCCATCAATTTGTATAAATATATTTTTTGTTTACAGTATAATTATACCACTATTCTCTCATATTGTAAATGAAAAATACCGACTTCTGTTTCACTTGCCTGTAAAATGTACTTTTACTCATACCCCATTCTTTCATCGCCTGTGCGGCGGTAATTTTTGTCACGCCATTTTTGAATGCCTGTATCAAAATCGGTGTACACCTTTTTTCCGCCTTTATACTTGCCTTGTTCTTTTGCAATTTCTATACCCTATTAAAAAAAACAGTGCCATTAGAGTTGGTTTTCGGCTTTTGGAGCGTCCCAAAAGTTTTACCCACCCCAACGGCACTGTTTTAGTATCAAGTGTAAATTATTTCTTCCAATTCTTCGAGTGTGTATCCGTCATTGTACAATTCCTGTATCACTTCCGGATCCTCGCCATGCATTGCGGCTACTGTCTTTATATCTTCAAGATATTCTTCTGCATAATAATCGTCATACCCTGTATCGATATAGCAATCGCAACCGTAATCGTACCAATGTCTACCGTATGACTCGGTATAGTTGAAATGAGCCGTCTCTCGTTTACCGTTACTTTTGATTTTCAAAATATCGCCCTCATTAAGAACGATATGTTCATACTTGCCGTTCTCCAAATCTTGAAACAATTCCGAGTCGATCAATGCTTTCCACAATATCTGTTTTGTCGAGGCAAACACATACACGCCCTTTTCTTTAAAATGAATAAGTGATATTGGGCTATCGCCTTTTACAAGATACAGGTTATTATGATTATCAAGTATATTAAAGCTAAAGCTCCCCTCTATACTTTCAGCCATAAATTTTATCGTTTTGAAATTAAGTGCATTCTTGTACTTTAGCAGTTGCACCGCCACAAATGAATCTGTTTCAATTTTGCTTTTAAAGTTATACCTCTTTTGAAGTTCTTTATCATTGAACAGTACACCATTATGAGCAAGTGCAAACTGACAGTTCTTCATCTTTTCACTCCAAGGGTGATTGTTGTAGTTCTTGCTCTTGTCCCCTTGTGTACTGTGTCTTGTGTGACCGATTACTGCATTTACGAATTTTGGTATATTCGGATTAAACTTATATGCACTTACCGCACTTTTGTTTATCTTCATATTACCCAAAATCGAATATGCAACACCTGTTGCATCTGTGCCACGTTCCGCACTCTCCATGCCGAGCAAATCCACAAGTTCATTCATATCTTTTAACTTATCCTTGTAACTTAATACTCCATATATTCCGCACATTATATTTCCACCTCATTTCTTATCGGTTCATTGACGTAAAGTCTTTTTTCTTTCAAATAATTAATCAACTCTTGTTTGCCGTCTGCTATTCCTTTTACGAAATCAAGCCAAGTCAAACTCTGCATAAATTCATCGGACAAAGAAATAGCAACCTTACAGATTTCATCTACCATCTGTAAGGTTGCTATAAATGTGTTGTACTTTAAAGTACCTCTGAATATTCGCATTTCTATTGTCGCTTCATTTTCAAGATTGACCGCAGCATATCTTCCCATATGTGAATTCTTTGCGTGCTTTAGTGTTTCTTTCGGATTGATTATTCCGCCGCCGTAACGTCTTGCCCAATGTTCTGCTTGTGATTCCGTTCTTCTGCTAAATGTTAAGATTTCATTCCAGAACTTCTCGTAGAAGTAGAGAATCTTTGCTATTGTTGCCTCTTGTTCTTCGTAATTTGCTCCGAGTGCATTTCTGCTAATATGTACATGAAGTCCGCAAGTTCCGGCTTGGTGACTTAAGTATCCTTTTGCTACCGCTTTGTTAAGAATCGCTCTCCAAGGCATTTGATTTATGTGATAGTCAAGCGTCATCGGATGTGTTACACATTCAAAGCCATCATCAAGTGAGCCGTCATGTTTGATGTACATACGCTCACATCCATTGTTAGCTATTTCAAGCAGCTTGCTCGCACAAAACTCATTTTCACCGCCGTCATCAAGTTCAAGTTCCACACCCAAATATCTCGGACCGTCACCGTAGAATATCGGTTCAGGCTTGTAGTAATAGTCGTGGATTATCTCGTCCATGTCAAAACAATCTCTGCAATATGGATGGTCATGATATTCTTCATCTTCATGATAACAAGCATCATCATAGTGTATAACCGCATCACATCTTTCACATCTGACATAATCTTCATCATAACAAGTTTGGCACAAATCACCGTCTGCCGAATCATCATTCCAATGTCTGTCACCACAATCACGACAAATGAATGTTTCACGTCTTAAACAATCTTCACACAAGTATGATTCATCAAAATATGTTAGTTCTGATAAATCACGTTCTTCGTGACATATGTCACAAGTATGTTTTTCCTCTTTCATTTTTCGTCCTCCTCTTAATACTCCTCTGCTTTCAGCATTGTCGAATGTGTTTTATCGTCAATCACATA
>OGXF01000116.1_pt1 | contig 72519 bp, 56 predicted proteins | sample 1576191 | NCBI WGS metagenome assembly OGXF01 (sample SAMEA3541545, study PRJEB24748) | human gut metagenome | biome: human gut; feature: human-associated habitat; material: faeces | place: China | collected 2012
GCAAAGCGTGCGAGTTTGGTTCGCAGTTCTGACAATAGGCGGCGCAAGCCCACGAGCAAAGGATTTTCATTCAAATGCGCATCTGTCATGTGCACCGGTGGCTTTCGGACCTTAGTCAAGAATATCCCAATTTAGCCAGAATTTTTCAAGAAAAAAGTAAGGAAGTAGATGCTAAGATATGGTATACTCTAAGATATATAAATCTTCTCATAAAATCAAGTACAGAGAGAACATATAACCAAAGAGGAGGACAAGTAAATGCCCGATATTAATATTTTGGTAGTGGATGACGAAAAAGAGATAGCAGACCTGATCGAGATTTATCTGGTCAGTGATGGTTATAAAGTATTTAAAGCAGAAAATGCAGAGGCAGGACTGAATATCCTGGATAAACAGGACATCCATCTGGTGCTGTTAGACATTATGATGCCCGGAATGAACGGACTGGAGATGTGCAGAAAGATCCGTGAGACCAATAATATCCCCATTATCATGTTAAGTGCCAAATCTACAGACTTAGATAAGATCTTAGGTCTTGGGACCGGGGCAGATGATTATGTGGTAAAACCGTTTAACCCGCTGGAACTGACTGCCAGAGTCAAGTCCCAGCTGCGCCGTTACACCCAGTTAAATCCTAACAGCGGTGCAAGAGAGACTGTAAATAATGAGATCACCATTAAAGGAATGAGCATCAACCGTGATAATCATAAGGTGATCGTAGACGGGGAAGAAATCAAATTAACACCCATTGAATTTGATATCCTTTATCTGTTAGCTTCCAATCCGGGAAAGGTCTTCAGTACAGATGAGATCTTTGAAAAAGTCTGGAATGAGAAAGTTTATGAAGCTAATAATACAGTTATGGTACATATACGGCGTTTAAGAGGAAAGATGAAAGAAGATACCAGGCAGAATAAGATCATCACCACTGTGTGGGGCGTAGGTTATAAGATTGAAAAATGATGTAAGCAGGCGCTACCGCACCCGTGTGATCACTAACATCATATACAGCGCCATCATTACCTGCCTGGTAGAGGTGTTCCTTGTTACGAACCTGTCAATGGTGGCCCGGTATATGGGAAACAGAGGAAAAATGCTTTTAATGGTCCAGGCCATTGAAAAGCAGCACACGGCAGTGGTCCTGTTATATCTCATACTTGGGATCCTGCTTTTTTCTGTTACCTTTATGATCCTCCAGGAACCTTATATCCGGTATATCAGCAGGATCTCTGAGGCAGTACAGAACATTTCAGAAGGGAATCTGAACACAGTGATCGATGTGATCGGTGATGATGAATTTTCCAGTATGGCAGCCAATTTAAACCATATGGCAGCAGATATCAAAAAGCTGATGGAAAAAGAGCGGGAATCAGAGAGGACGAAAAATGAACTGATCACCAATGTAGCCCACGATCTGCGGACACCGCTGACTTCCATTATCGGGTATCTGGAGCTTCTGGCCGGAAATCAGCAGGTACCTGCAGATATGCAGCATAAATACATAGAGATTGCCTACGGGAAATCAAGGAGGCTGCAGAAGCTGATCGAGGATCTGTTTGGTTTTACCAAGTTAAATTGTGGAAAGATTGCCATGCATGTAGGCCAGATTGATATTGTAAAGCTTCTGGGACAGCTGGTAGAAGAAGCATATCCCAATTTTGTGGAAAAAGGACTGTCCTACGATCTCCAGAGCAATGTGCCGGCTAAGATCATTAATGCAGATGGAAATCTTCTGGCACGTCTTTTTGACAATCTGATCGGAAATGCCATTAAATACGGCGCAGATGGAAAACGGGTGTTAGTAAAGATACACGCAGAAGGTGAAACAGTAACAGTTTCCGTTACTAATTACGGCTATGTGATACCTACCGATGAACTTCCACTTATTTTCAACAAATTTTACCGTGTGGAGCAGTCGCGTTCCAGCAGTACCGGCGGCACAGGCTTAGGTCTTGCCATTGCAAAAGAGATCGTGGATATGCATGGCGGCACGATCAGCGTAGCCAGTGATCTTAACGGAACTGTATTTACAGTAAAGCTCCAGGTGGATTTTGATGTAGATAAGGAAAATTTCGGACATAAAAATGAGGATTAAAGGATGGATACAGGTAAAAACAGAATCGTTGGAAAGAATACAAAAAGGGCGCTGAAAAGCACCCTTTTTGCCGTCCTTTTGTCAGCTTCCCTAAGTTTGGAAGGACTGGCAGCCATGACGGCAGATGGTCCGGGAGCAGCTTATGAGTCTGCTAGAGAGACCGCGGAAAATACAGCATCAGAAGAAAATACAGCATCAGCAGAAGAAATGATGGGAGAAGGCCCCATTTCAATGGATGTGGTTTACGGATATGATAATGTGGCTAAAAGCGGCCGCTTTCTGCCACTGGACATTTTGTTAGATAATACCCGGGAAATTGATTTTAACGGTGTTTTAAGCGTTACTTCCAGAGAGCCGGATTATGACGGTTACAGCAACAGCTCCCAGGTGAAATATGATGCATACCGCTATGAATTTCCTGTAAGCATAGAAGCAGGTAAAAGTCTGGAGAAGAAATTAAATATTTCTCTCAGTAGCCGCTTGGATGTGATGTATATCAGTCTTTATGATGAAAATGGAAAGCAGGTTTTAAGCAAGCGCCTGAAAATGGATCTGGATACCCAGACAGCCCAACTGTTTATTGGTGTGGTAAGTGATGAACCTGAAAAGCTTTCTTATCTGGACCAGGTGGGTGTCAACTATAGTATGCTGCGGACAAAAACCATTGACCTGGCTGTATATGATCTTCCGGATACAGAATTGGGCTTAGACCAGCTGGATGTGCTTTTGATCACAGATTTTAATACACAGGCCCTTACACAGGAGCAGACGGATGCAATCCTGGAATGGGTACACAGAGGAGGTATCCTTCTTTTCGGAACAGGAAACAGAGGAGAAGAAACCTTATCTGCTTTTAGCAGTCAGCTTCTTGAATATCCGGTCTTACCTGCTATTTCTTATGAGATTTCTATGGGATCAGAACGGGGAGTCAAAGAGAGGGGAGATGACCGCCTTACCTTAAACTGCACAGATGTAAATCTGAAAGGTGGTACAGAACTGATCACTAGTGATTCATTTACAGTCCTTTCCAGTACATCCATGGGAAATGGAATGGCAGCAGTGGCTGCTTTTGATTTTACAGATCTGGAAGAGTATTGTTCCAGGGACAGTTCCTATGCAGATCATTTTCTTACCACTCTTTTAGGGGAAGATCGGATCAACAACTTAAACAGTACTGCAGGAGGCGGTAATTACAATCAGTTCTGGTCCATACAGAGCCTTGTAAATACAGGAAATATACGCAATCTTCCCAAAATCGGCTTTTATGTGACATTGGCAGTGGCCTATGTGGTATTAGCAGGCCCGGGGCTTTATTTCTTCTTAAAACAGAGAAACTTACGGGAATATTATCAGCCATCGGTAGCTCTTCTTGCCATTTGTACTACAGGAATGGTGATCATAATGGGTTCAGGAACCCGCTTTTCCGGTCCGTTTTTCACTTATGCCACGATTGAAAATACCAGTGGAACAGATAAATCAGAAACCACCTTCATTAATATGCGGGCGCCTTATAATAAAACCTATTCAGTGGGACTGAATCCCCAGTACCGCCTGTATCCGGTTACCGGCAGTCCCTATTATGACCAGGCGCCTGCAGCAGAATTTACAGATGAAGATAAGGCAGATATCACCATCCGGTACGATGATGATGCTACCTGGATCCAGGCAGTGGACACAGGGGCATTTAATTCCAAAATTTTCCAGATGGAGACGCATAAGGAAAATGAAACAGGAGAAGGATTTTCCGGAGAACTTCGGGCTTTTAACGGAGAGCTTTCCGGTACGATCACCAATAATTATCCTTATGCAGTGGAAAATGCAGCATTGCTCCTTTATAATCAGTTGCTGATCATTGGAAATATGGAACCGGGAGAAACGGTTTCCTTAGATAACCGGTCTGTGACCTTCTGTGCTACTAATTTCAGCTATGCACTGGCTTCCCAGATCACAGGTGTTTCTCTGTATGATATGAATGGGGATATGGAAGATGCCACTTATGTAAAGGCATTAGAAAGAGCAAATCTTCTTTCATTTTATATTGAAAATTATATTTCCGGGTATCATGCCCAGGCCTGTGTGGTGGCTTTTGGAAATGAAAAAGAAAACATGGATTTTATGAAACAGGCAGATTATGAAGCATACGGCTGTACCCTTTTAACAGCCCGGCTGGATGTAAACTATGAAAAGGGCGGGAAAATTTACCGCTCTGCTATGCAGAAACAGCCAAATGTTCTTTCAGGGGAGTATGATGCAGACCGTAACACCATGTACGGAATGACGCCTGTGATCTTAGAATATTATCTGGGAAATGAAACGGAAGTAGAATCTGTGGATTTCCATCCGTTGACAGCCGAGGCCTCAGACAGCCTGCGGTATTATTACACTGTTCCATTTGCAGGAAGCATGTATTTTTATAATTATGATACTGGCAATTATGATCCTGTAAAACCGGACAAGGAACATTTTGACCGGGAAGAATTAGAAGAATATTTATCTCCCGGAAATACCATTACTGTCCGCTATATATATGACACAACAGGAGAGTACACCTGGAACATCATGCTTCCGGTACTGACTGTCACAGGAAGGCAACGAGCAGTTGATTTGAAGTTATAAAATATTATAAACCAGTGTCGCTTTTTATAACTTATATTGCGATTTAGTTCAATAGGGGCCGAAAGGGCTCCTCCATGTATAAACGCATTCACGACAATTTTGTCCATTTTGCTCCGCCGCCGATTAGGCAGGTCTCCGGCAAACTCGCTCACTGCGTTCGCTCAAACAGTGCCTCCAACCTGCCAGCTATGCTCACAAAATGGACAAAATTGCCTACCGAATGCTTATTATACATGGAGGAGCCCTTTCTACTGTATTGGATATGTCACATAAAAAATGCCGTACTTAAGTACAATCCCCCTCCTGCATGAAAACTGTTTATTGGTTTGCTCCTACATTTTTTATTGCCAATAACGTAGAAAGCCGCCGGTACACATGACAGAATAAGCATTTGTTGAAAATCCGTGAGTGGGCGAGCATAGCGTCAGAATGGAGAACCACTGTTTGAGCACGCAAAGCGTGCGAGTTTGGTTCGCAGTTCTGACAATAGGCGGCGCAAGCCCACGAGCAAAGGATTTTCATTCAAATGCGCATCTGTCATGTGTGCCGGTGGCTTTCGGACCCAAGTCAACAATATCCCAAAATCGGCAATTAAAGACGCTTGTGATGCTTATAAGAGATTTTTCAAAGGATATTCAAAGTTTCCTAAATTCAAAAGTCGCAAACATTCCATCACATGAAAGTATTGGAATTGATTTAGGAATTAAAGATTTGGCGATATGTTCTGATGGTAACAAATATCAGAACATTAATAAAAGTCAAGTTGTTAAAAAATTAGAAAAGAAAAAACGCAGGTTGCAGCGTTCTATATCAAGCAGATATGAGAAAAACAAGGAAGGAGGAGCAAATAATGCTTAAGATAGAAAATCTCCATAAAATATATGGTAAATATCATGCTTTAAGCGGCCTGAACATGACAGTAAGGGAAGGTGCCCTTTATGGATTTGTGGGGCCAAACGGAGCAGGAAAGACAACAGCAATCAAAATCATAACAGGTCTTTTGAAGGCAGAAGAAGGAAGTGTGGTCATTAACGGGGAAGATGCTTTGGAAGACCCGGATAAGCTGCACTCCTGTATCGGTTATGTACCGGATTTTTTCGGTGTATATGATAATCTGACAGTAGGCGAGTATATGAGTTTTTTTGCTGCCTGCTACCATATAGACGGTCTGGTGGCGAGAAAACGCTATACTGCCCTTTTGGAGCAGGTGGGACTGAATGAAAAACTTGACTTTTATGTAGACGGTCTTTCAAGAGGCATGAAGCAGCGCCTTTGTCTGGCAAGGGCATTGATCCACGATCCACAGATACTGATCTTAGATGAGCCAACTTCCGGTCTTGATCCAAGGACACGGGTAGAATTTAAAGAGATACTGGAAGATCTGAAATTTGCAGGAAAGACGATCCTTATCAGTTCTCATGTGCTTTCAGAGTTATCAGAAATGTGTACGGATATCGGCATCATTGATCAGGGAAGGATGATCTTAGAGGGAAATATCCAGGACATTTTATCAAGAGTCAATGCATCTAATCCACTGGTGATCTCTGTTTACAGCAATATGGAAAAGGCATTGTCTATTTTAAGGAGCCATCCCTGTGTGCGTACCATTTCCATGCGTGAAAAGGACATCTGCGTCCGTTTTGCCGGGGATGCCCGGGATGAGGCTGTGCTATTACAGCAGCTCATTGATTCAGATGTGCTGGTCAATGGTTTTACCAGAGAAAAGGGCAGTCTGGAAACTGTATTTATGCAGCTGACAGACCATGAAGAAGAAAGGGTGGTGACTTCTTATGAAGCAGAATCCGGTTTATAACAGGGAAATGCGGGTAAGCTCCCGAAGCCTGAAACTGCCCCTTATTATCTTTCTTTTTAATGGGATCTTGTTTTTGGTAACGCTTTTAAATATGTATTCTGTGATCATGCAGGTAAAAGCAACTGCGAACATCCAGTACAGCAGTTTTATGGATCTGTATGAATTTGTTACATCCATGGAATTTTTATTATTAATGTTTATTGTTCCGGCAGTAACTGCTTCCTCTATGAGCGGGGAGCGGGAACGCCAGACCTTAGATCTGATGCTGACCACCCGGATGAGTGCCGGACAGATCGTAGGCGGGAAGCTGTTGAGTGCTTTAAGCACACTGCTTTTGCTCATCCTTTCCAGTTTCCCGGCTGTTGCAATGGTATTCGTATACGGGGGTATCACATGGGCAGATGCTTTCTCACTGATCCTCTGCTATGTGACAGTGGCATTTTTTGCAGGAAGCATCGGCATCTGTTTTTCAGCAGCCCTTAAGCGCTCTACCATCTCAACTGTGGTCACATATGGAACACTGGTTGCAGTAGTAGCAGGAACTTATTTTATCAACCGTTTTGCTCTTTCCATATCAGGAATGAGCCTGGATAAGACGACGGCCTATTCCATAGCAGATAGTGGGTTCAGAGCTTCTTCCGGCGTTTCCTTTTACCTGTTTTTGTTTAACCCGGCGGTTACATTTATGGCGATCATTGGGGAACAGGCGGGCAGAGGAACACCCCTTGCAGATATAGTAAGTTATTTTGGAATGTCGGGAAGCGGCATTATCATTAAACACTGGATCGGACTTAGCATTGTGCTTCAGCTGACAGCAGGGGCAGCTTTGATCGCAGGAGCTATTCATTTTGTAGAACCGGTAAAACATAAAAAATCACGCTTAAAAAGGGTGAATAAAAAAGGAGAAAAATAAATGGGAATCATTAAAGCAGCATCACATGCAGTTGGTACAGGTCTGTCAGACCAGTGGCTGGAGGCCCTGGAACCGGACAATATGGGAGCGCAGACTGTTTTTGCAAAAGGCGTCCAGCTTAGAAAAGGAACAGGTGAAAATGGTAAAGGCTCTGATAACATGGTAACAGAAGGTTCCATTATCCATGTATATCCGGAGCAGTGCATGATCTTAGTAGATGGGGGAAAAGTGGTGGATTACACAGCAGAACCCGGCTACTATAAGGTAAGCCTGGATACACAGCCTTCTCTTATGAATGGGTCTTTAGGGAAGGCAGTAAAGGAATCGTTAGGAAGGATCCGCTTTGGAGGTGTGGCTCCTACAGCCCAGAAAGTATATTATATTAATCTTCAGGAGATCCGGGGGCTGAAATTCGGTACTAAAAATGCCATTAACTATTTTGATAATTTCTATAACGCAGAATTGTTTTTACGGACGCATGGAACCTATTCTATTAAGGTCACTGATCCACTGAAATTTTATGCAGAAGTGATTCCAAAGAATGCAGACCGGGTGGAAATGGAAGATATCAATGAGCAGTACTTAAATGAGTTTTTAGAGGCACTGCAGACTTCCATTAACCAGATGGCAGCTGATGGCATCCGCATTTCCTATGTTCCTTCCAAGGGCATGGAGCTTGGAAAATATATGTCCAATGTATTGGATGACCAGTGGAAAGAACTGCGTGGTATGGAGATCCAGTCTGTAGGAATTGCAAGCATTTCCTATGACGAAACATCACAGGAACTGATCAATATGCGCAACAAGGGTGCTATGATGGGAGATCCGTCTATAAGAGAAGGTTATGTACAGAGCACCATTGCAGAAGGATTAAAAGGTGCAGGTACCAATACAAACGGAGCTATGTCCGGATTTATGGGAATGGGTCTTGGAATGCAAAATGGAGGTGCTTTTATGGGTGCAGCGTCTGCAGCTAATATGCAGCAGATGCAGATGAACAGGCAGATGCAGCAGGGACAGCAGATGGGATACGGCGCAGGAAATGGCAGTGTTCCAGGTGGACAGATGGGATATGGCGCAGGAAATGGTGGCGTTCCAGGTGGACAGATGGGTTATAGCACAGGAAATAATGGTGCCCAGGCAGTTCAGCCGGCCCAGTCTGTAAAGCAGCCCTGGATATGTCCTGCATGCCATGTGGAAAACACAGGAAAATTCTGCAGCGAGTGTGGAAAACCAAAGCCGTCAGCAGAGTGGACCTGTCCGGTATGTGGTACTGTTAATAAAGGCAAGTTCTGCAGTGAATGCGGAAATCCAAGAGGAGAAGCTTAAGCATGGGAGTTATAACATATAAATGCCCTAATTGCGGCGGCGGACTGACATTTAATGCAGACATTCAGAAATACAGGTGCGAATACTGTCTTTCTGAGTTTTCACAGGAAGAGCTGGATGAGATAGAAAATAAAGAGCTGGAAAAAGCAGAGAAACGGGCAGAGATCCAGGAAAATAATGTACTAACAGAGGATGTACCGGTTGAAACATCGGGGACACAGGCTGTGCAGACAGAAGACGCATCTGAAAATACAGGCAGAAAAAAGACAGTTACCTCTATCATGTACATTTGTCCAAGCTGTGGTGCACAGATTGTCACAGATGAGACTACGGCTGCTTCTTTCTGTTATTACTGTCACAATCCTGTTGTGCTGGAAGAAAAACTGCGGGGGGAATTTAAACCGGACTATATACTTCCGTTTCAGATCGATAAGAAAAAAGCCCAGGAGATATTTACCCAGTGGGTAGGACGGAAAAAATTCGTACCGGATTATTTCTTTTCTCCCCGCCAGATCGAGAGCATGACCGGTGTATATTTCCCTTATTGGCTTTACAGCTGCAAGGTAAAGGGAGATCTTCAGGCAGAAGGAAAGACTGTCCGTACCTGGGAGACGGCGGGTATGCGCTATACAGAAACGAAAGTCTATGATATCCAAAGACAGGGAGATATGAATGTAGACTCTGTAGCCAGAAATGCATTAAAGAAGGCCAACAGAAAGCTGATCGATGGTGTTCTGCCTTACCGTCTGAATGAGAAAAAAGAATTTTCCATGGGTTATCTTTCCGGCTTTGTGGCAGAGAACCGGGATATGGAAAAAGATGGTTTTGTAAATGAGGTTAAAGAAGAGGTACGGCAGTTTGCATTATCCAGCCTAAGCAGCCAGACCGGGAATTATTCCAGCGTCCAGGTGCGAAAGAATCAGGCGGATATTACCGAAGAGACCTGGGCTGCTGCCCTTCTTCCTGTATGGACAGTAACCTATAATGATAAGGCCAGAGGGAAGATCTATTATTTTGCTTTAAATGGCCAGACGGGAAAGATATGGGGAGAGCTTCCGGTGGATAATAAAAAACTGGCAGTTTTATTCTTAAGTATTTTTGTACCGGTGTGTGTGATACTGCTGTTTTTAGGGTATTGGATCGGCTGATGAGGTGATGAGATGAAAAAGATAAAAGGGATAATGATCTGTCTGCTGATCTGTACATTTTTAGTTATGGGCAGTATGGCAGTATGGGCGGACCAGACGGGAGCAGTAAGCGGCCAGCCCCGCGTATTTGACCAGGCGGGACTGTTTAGTGAAACAGAAATAATACAGCTGGAAGAAAAAATTGCCCAGTGCAGAAAAAGCACAAAGATGGATGTGGTCATAGTCAGCGCTTATGCAGACGGGGAACGTTCAGCAGAAGAATATGCAGATGATTATTATGACTACGGTGGCTTTGGTGTGGGAAAGAAAGCCAGCGGTGTACTGCTGTTATACTATATGGACGGACCTGGACAGCCGGGGGGAGAATGCTATATTTCAACTACAGGTACAATGATCAATATGCTTACAGATGAACGTATTGAAAGCATTTTAGATGATGTATATGGAGATCTGGGAAACCGGGACTTTGCAGGAGCTGCGGAGCATTTTCTGGAAGATGTAAAGGCCTATGTAAAAGAGGGCGTGGAATCCGGTCAGTATACTTATGACCGGGATACAGGCGAGATCGTCCGTTACCACAGCATCCGCTTGTATGAGGTGGCAATAGCAATGGTGATAGCTGGAATTTCAGCTGGATCCGTATGTCTGGATATAAAAAAGCGTTATGCTATGAAACAGAGCAGCAGAGAGGTATCAAACAGTCTTCAGGCTTACCGGGCGGACTGTGCGTTCCATTTTTCTGTTGCCGGGGACAAAATGGTCAATAAGTATGTGCGTTCTGTACCTATTCCAAGAAATACTTCCAGTGGAAGCGGAGGCAGAGGACATTCTGGAAGCAGTTCGGCAGGACGCAGCACAATACATACTTCCAGCAGCGGGAGCAGTCATGGAGGCGGCGGAAGACGTTTTTGAGAAGCTGGCACAATTTAAAAGCAGCAGCGTATGATGATAATAGATGCATCCGCTGATGCTTTATATAGATCTGCAGGTTCCGGAGCCTGGAGAGGCAGGGCTTTCTGGCTCTGCCTAGTATAATCCACAATAATTATCCGCCCCTTTCACTTGTCTAAATTTCCATCTGCCGCGTCAGCTTCAATCGACGATGCTACCGGCATCGCCTCATTCAGCTTCCTTGCACATGAAAATTTATCCTGCGTGTAATGGATCGGTAATTATCGTGGATTATACCAGTACATAAAATGTATGGTTTAGGATGTACAGATTACCAGGATCCGGGAAAACTTCAGGATCAGAAGGAAGCTTCAGGGGAAAGATATGAATTATACCTATATACTCCACTGCGCAGACGGGACATTGTACTGCGGATGGACCAATGACTTAAAAAAACGGCTCCATGCCCACAACAGCGGCACTGGAGCCAAATATACGAAGTCAAGAAGACCGGTGACACTGGCCTATTATGAAGCCTTTGGGACAAAACAGGAGGCCATGAAGCGGGAATATGCAATAAAACAGCTCCCCCGGAAAAAGAAGGAGGAGCTGATCGCCCATGGCTGTAATATGGACATATTCGTGGCTTCAGAAAGTCAGCTTTATGCCACGAACTGATACATCATCATATAGTGGCAGAGACTGCCGCCCATGACAAACAGGTGGAAGATCTCATGGGAGCCAAAGTACCGGTGCCTGGAATTGAAAATCGGCAGTTTCAATGCATATATAATTCCTCCTGCGGTGTAAATAATGCCGCCTGCTAAAAGCCATGCAAAGCCACCAGCTGGAAGTGCAGCGATGATCTTGGAGATAGCCAGGATGCACACCCATCCCATGGCAATATAGATCAGGGAAGAAAACCACTTGGGGCAGGTGATCCAGAGAGCATTGATGATGATCCCAATAAGGGCAATGCCCCATACAAGACCTAAAAGGTTCCAGCCGGTGTGGTCTCCTAAAACGATCAGGCATACCGGTGTATAAGTTCCGGCAATAAGGACGAAGATCATCATATGGTCCAGCTTGCGCAGACGCTTATTGATAACAGGAGAAATATTCAGTGTATGGTACAAGGTACTTGCCCCATACAGACAGATCATACTTAAAATAAACACCGCCAGTGCTGCCAGATGCAGGTAGCCTGGCGTTTTTGCTGCTTTGATCAAAAGCGGGACTGATGCAATGGCAGCGGCCACCATAGCGATCAGATGGGTAATGGCGCTTCCGGGATCTTTCATACGGCAGATATTTCTTTTTATTTTTGCACTCATAGCAGATACCTCCTTGCATGTGTCATATAAGCTTTGAAAACTTTTATATGTAGTAATCAATACTACATGTCATTACAATTAATACTATACAACAAGTGATGGAATTATGCAAGGATAAAAAAACGCCAGACTTTTTAAGGTCCGACGTTTTGTATTTATGATATGTTTTTACTGAATAATTTAAAAGCTCCTGTATCCGGTTTTATCTGAAAATCCATGATCCGGCCAGTTGCCGGATGTTTAAATCTTAAATGGCAGGCACACAAAGCAAGGCTTTTTCTTACAGCTTTTTCATTATTTCCGTATTTGCCATCTCCATAAAGAGGTGTTCCATGACCGGAAAATTGAACCCGGATCTGATGATGCCTGCCGGTGAGCAGCTTTATTTCCACCAGACTTAAGTATTGGGGATCCTTTTCCTCCGTTTGCATACAGTCTAACACTTTGTATTCCAGCTCAGCTCTTTTTCCGTCAGGATCAGACTTATCCACAATCCGTGAACAGTTGTTTTTCTTGTCCTGCTTAAGATAATCCACATATGTCCCATTGTTATCCACAGGTTTTCCACAGATCACAGCCTGATACCATTTTTCTATTTTTCCCTGCTGAAGGCTGGTACTAAGTGAAGCTGCAGCCTTGGGATTCTTGGCATATACCATAATACCAGATACCGGACGGTCTAGTCTGTGGATAACTCCTACATAAGGTGGCTGTGGATATTTGGAAGCTGTGGATGTTTCTTTTGTTAATTTGTGGATATCTTGTGGATGACTGGCCAGGTGTTTTCGTATTTCACTGACCATGTCCGGGGCAAAGCTTTTTCCACTTTGTGATTCCAGACCGGCTGGCTTTATTACGACTATAATATCGTTATCTTCATATAATATGGAAAGCATGGTTGGGTTTACCTTTCAGGTGTTATTATTTTAAACTTTCATTTATGGTGATGTCGCCTTATAATAAAGTTAAGAAAAGTTAATATCTTCCCGGACTTCAAAATGAGGGATCTCAGATCTTACAAAACTGGGGATAACTTCTCTGGCTGTCTGGATAAACTGGCGGGTTGCAGGAGATAATGAAGAACTATCCCGGTATAACAATCCGATTTCCCTTGAACTTACATGATGGTCCATGGAGCAGAAAATAGGTGTATAGTCAAATTTTTCTTCATAGGTAACAGTTACTGGAGCGAATCCAAAGCCATTGTTTTGCGGAACTAAACGGTACACGGTAGGTGAATTATCCAGCTCCATAGAAACAGAGGGGGATATTTGAAATTTTTTAAATTGTTCCCTTGCAAATTCATAGGTTCCATGTCCCGGTGTCAGGGAAATGAAAGGAATCTGTTCCAGAATACGAGGAGGAATATACTGGAGAACTCCCGGGATGTTTTCTGGAAGTATTAAGTTATGAAAAACAGCTGCAGCACGGCTTACAATAAGAGTCATTTCTTCTTGAAAAAGAGGGACAAATGTCAGACCATCAAGATCAGAAGGCTTTGAACATATAAAAAATACATCGATCGCCCCGTTTTTTACATCCTTTTGTAATTTAGCTGAATTTCCCTCGCTCAGCTTGACCTTTACTTTGGGACAGATTTTCTGATAGTCAGGAAGAATGCGGGGAAGCCAGCTGTAACAGCGGGTGCTGTGCATGCCGATCGAGATCTGGTTCTGAACATGCCCTGCAATTTCTCTCATTTCCTTATCCAGTTTTTCTTTCATTTCCAGGATCTTCAAAAGACCGTCTATATATCGCTCCCCGGCATAGGTAAGCCGGATGGGAAAGGAAGACCGGTCGAATAGTGTTACATTTAATTCTTCTTCCAAATTTTTAATATAACGTGTTAAAGCAGGCTGTGATATATGGCATTGTTCAGCAGCCCGTGAATAATTTCTGGTATCGGCAAGTGCCAGAAGGTAAGTGACCTTATCCAGATCCATTTATGATCATCCTTTCTGCGGAATACAAACTGTAATAGAGGATGAAACTCTAATGAATAAGTATTCAGAAAATTCAATTCATTTATGTTATAGAATTTATAAATAATTAGTATTGGATTATATTTGCAAAAATAGTTACAATCATATTAGCTGAAAATAATAAGGCTGTCAATATGATGTAAAAACAGGAGGAGGAATCAAGATGCGAAAACTGGATATGGCATGGATCAACGGGAATATTTATACTGCAGATGATAAATTTTCCACAGCCGCTGCATTCGGGGTGTCGGGGGACAGATTTAGTGTTGTTGGCAGTACAGAGGAGGTTCTTGAAAATTGTGACGAACACACGAAGATCATAGATCTTCAGGGAAAAACGGTACTGCCTGGATTGATTGATGCCCATCTTCACATTACCAATACAGGTGCTATGAAGCTGAACCTGAATCTGGTATCAAAACAAAAGCAGGAGATCCTGGACATGGTTGCTGATGCTTACAGCAGTGCGAAAAAAGGAGAATGGATCATTGGACGGGGATGGATCAATGATACGTGGGATGATCCATCATTTCCTACCAAAGAAGACCTGGATGCTGTGGCGCCGGATTCACCGGTATACCTTACAAGAGCCTGCGGACATGCTGCATGGGCGAATACAAAGGCATTTGAAACAGCAGGGATCACAAAGGATACACCAGACCCGGCAGGGGGAGAATTTTTACGTAAGCAGGATGGAAGCCTCCTTGGTGTGGTTACTGATCAGGCGCAGGATCCATTTAATAAAGCAATACCATCGTATACAAAGGAACAGATCCAGAAGATCGTATTGCTGGCCCAGCAGGAATTCTTTTCAAATGGTTTAACATCTGTTCAGGATGCCGGCTCACCGGAAGAGTGGGTGGAAGCATGGCAGGAATTATATGAAAAAGAGCGTCTGAAATTAAGGATCTATGTAAGTATGCGTGTACTGGGACGTCCGAATTACCAGGAACTGATGGAAGGCTCTTTAAAATTCTTTAAGAAGGGACTTCGCATTGGTATGTATGACAATCGTCTTACAGCCAGAGCCTATAAGATATCCCTTGATGGATCTTTAGGAGCCAGAAGTGCATGGATGTTAGAGGACTATGAAGACCAGCCAGGTCATAAAGGAAATGGAAAGTGGACAAATGACCAGTTGTATTCTGTATTGTATGAGGCGCGAAGGGCTGGTTTCCAGACCTGGTGCCATGCAATTGGAGATGCAGCTAACCGTCAGTGTCTGGATGTATATGAACAGCTTTTAAAGGAGCTTCCAGATAAAGATGCACGTCTCAGAAGTGAGCATGCCCAGATCATTGCCCCGGAAGACATAGAACGCTTCCGCAAACTGGGGGTTATACCTACTCATCAGACTGTATTTTTACGGACGGATAAAAATGTAGCAGATGCACGTCTGGGAGCAGAGCGCATAAAAGGTGCATATGCATGGAGAACATTGATCGACCAGGGAAATCCTTTACCAAACGGAACGGATTCACCGGTAGAAAGCTGCAATCCATTTTTAAGCATGTATTGTGCGGTAACAAGAAAAGATGAGCATTTAAAACCGGAAGGAGGATGGCATCCACAGGAAGCAATGACCCGGGAGGAAGCACTGCGTTCTTATACAAATTGGGCGGCCTACGCAGCATTTGAAGAGCAGTTAAAAGGCAGTATCGAGCCGGGAAAACTGGCAGATTTTGTTGTGATCGACCGTGACTATATGAAATGCCCGGAAGAAGAAATAAAAGATATCTGCTCCCTGCAGACAGTTGTTGGCGGAGAAGTTGTATATGAAACAAAGTAAAGGAGAATCAGGTATGGAGAAGACAAAAGAAGAAAAAAAGGGGTTGTTTTTCCGGTTTATTAATGGTGTTGAGGTTATTGGTAATAAACTTCCGCATCCATTTTATCTGTTTACGATCCTGATCGTGGTGGCAATTGTTCTTTCTGTGATATTTGCAGGTGTTTCTGTGACTTATGAAAGTGCATCTTCCAAAGGAACAGGCGGGGAAATTGTAACAGTGACTATAAAGAACCTGTTAAATAAAGAGACCATAAATTATGTAACACAGAATTTATACAGTATTTATTATAACTTTTCACCAATGATGATGATGGGTCTGCTGATGCTGTCCATCGGACTGGCAGAACAGGTGGGACTGTTCGGTGCGTTTATTAAGAGAACGATCGCAGGTGTACGTCCGGCATTTGTATTTGCCATTGTTTCATTTATTGCGATCAATGCAAATACAGCCTCTAATGCAGGTATCTTAGGCTGTACAGCAGTAGCAGCGGCGGTATTTGCTTCAATGGGGTATAATCCGTGGCTGGGCATCATTTTGGCATATGCGGCAGGTAATGCCGGAATGTCTGCCAATGTATTTGTTGGAAATCTGGATGTACTGTTAAGTGGTATCAATGAATCTGTATGTTCTTCTCTGGGAATCGACACCTCTACTGTACATGTACTTCAGAACTGGTATTTTATGTTTGCATGCGCCATTATCCTGACAGTGGTATTTACCGTGGTAACAACAAAATTTGTCAGAGGCTTTATCGGCGAAGCAAAGGATTTAAGTCTTATTCAGATTGGCTCTTCAGATAAAGATTTATCTCCCCTGGAGCATAAGGCACTCCGGAATACAGGGATCGCAGCAGTTATTTACCTGGCATTACTGGTCATCATATGCATTCCGCAAAATTCTGTTTTCCGTGCAGATGATGGAAGCCTTGTTCCTAACTCTCCGTTATTAAAGAGTGTGTTAACACTGTTATTTTTATTCTTTATGGTTACAGGAATTGCCTATGGACGTACAACTGGTGCTTTAAAAGACTGGAATTCCCTGCCTAAGATGCTTGCAGGCAGTATTAATTCCATGGTTAATTTCATGGTGATCGCACTTCCGGCCTCCTTATTTATTTACCTGTTTAATGCATCTAATATTCCGACTGCATTAGGTGCTGCAGGTGCTGAATGGATAAAAACATCAGGTATCAATGGATTTGGTCTTATTGTATTTATTGTATTTTTCTCTACATTTTTAAATTTATTTATGACTTCCGGATCTTCAAAGTGGATGATCCTGGCACCGATCCTGATCCCAATGCTTTATGCGATCGGCTTTAGCCCGGCTTTAACTACAGTAGCATACCGCATCGGAGATTCTGCTACCAATGCGATCGCACCGATCTCTTCTGATGTGGCACTGATCGTAGGCCTTCTGGGTAAGTATAATACAGACAAGAGTAAAACACCGGGTATGGGAACGGTTTTTGCAGGCTGTATGCCATATGCAATAGCGACTATGATCACGGAACTGCTTATTTTAGGTGTCTGGTGGGCATTTAACCTGCCGCTTGGCCCTGGTGTTACTATGTTTATCAAGTAAAGAGAGGAGAGAACAATATGGAGATGCCTGTTTTCACTATCCGGGGTAAAAACCACAGAGAACGTGGAGTAGACTATGGGGTTCAATGTAAAGAACTGATACAGGGAGTATTGGAACGCTATATCCGTTTTTTTAATGGCGGTCACACTGCGGTAAGCTGGGATGAAGCAAAAGTGATATCCAAAGAATTTCTTCCTTTTATCCGTTCTTACTCACCGGAACTTTTAGATGAATTAGAAGGGATCGCCCAGGGCGCAGATGTAGAGTTTGATGACCTTTTAACCTTAAATTCACGGTCTGAAGCTATGACTCTGGTCCGCAGACCCCCTTCTGATAAGGAGGAACTGGATGGCTGTTCCAGCGTTGCAGTATTGCCGGATGCTTCTGCCAATGGACATACGATCCTGGCGCAGAACTGGGACACTTATACATGGCAGGAATTCGGCACCGTGATCTTACAGATACTTAGAGATGACGGTCCGGATCTGATGATCGTTACAGAGGCAGGACAGCTTGCCAGATATGGCATGAACCAGGCAGGAATTGCCCTGGGAGTCAACAGTCTGCAAAAAACATATAATCCTGAAGTTTTTGGAATCCCATCTGTATTTATCCGCCGTAAATTTTTGGAACAGGACCGTTATGTTGATGCGGTGAATCAGATATTCGGAGCGGAATCAATGCTTCCAATGTATTATGTGGCTGCTTATTGCGGCGGTGATGCCATGGGATTTGAAAAACTAAAGGATGGACAGCTGGTGCTGTATCCGGAAAATGGTCTGATAGCCCATAGTAACCATATCCGTCATCCACATTATGCATATCAGGTAGATGCACTGGGGGGAACTTTATATCGTGACAGAAGAATTTTAAAACATCTTCAGCCTAAAGCAGGTGCAGTCACCATGGAAGATATAAAGGATGCCTTTAAGGATCATTTTGGATATCCTTTCAGCGTTTGCAGACACGGTGATAGCAGAAAGACAGAGCTGAACCGGATCAGTACGCTTGGGTGTATCCTTATGGATGTGACAGACCGCCGCATCTGGGTATGTAAAGGAACCCCATGCTGTGGGGAATTTAAAGAATATATGTGGGAACGTCCGCATAAAAAATCTGACTGGGATCAGATAGAAAAATGGTGAAATAAAAATGAAGGATTTCAGGGCAGTAAAAACTGAATTGGCCTGTTATGCAGTGATTATTTTTGCAGCATTTTTAATGGGGTTTGCAATAAAAAACCTTTATGATCCTGTGAACCTTGTTACCGGTGGAGTATCCGGCATGGCGATCATATTTAAAAGTCTGTTTGATATACCCTTATGGCTGACAAATACATTACTGAATATTCCATTATTTCTGGCTGCCTGGCGTTTGAAAGGATGGAATTTTATTAAAAGGACATTTATAGCAACTGTGTCCTTGTCAGTTTCTTTGTATGTTTTGCCGGAAATGACCATTGCCGGAGATGATATCTTTTTATCAGCTTTATTTGGTGGTATTCTTTCCGGAGTTGGAACAGGGATTTTATTTGCAGTACATGCCACTACAGGGGGTACGGATATGCTCGCAGCCCTGCTCCATCTGAAGATCCGTCAATATTCAGTATCTCAGATCATGCAGGTTCTTGATGCAATGGTAGTACTGGCAGGTGCTTCTGTATTTGGACTGGGATCAGCATTGTATGCGATGATAGCGATCTATGCAGTGTGCCGCGTATCAGATGGAATTTTAGATGGTCTGAATTTTTCGAAACTTGCGATCATTATTTCTGAACGCAATAAAGAGATCGCAGGTTCGATCATGAAAAATATGGAGAGAGGGGTTACTGCTGTAAAGTCAGTAGGAATGTATTCCGGAACAGAAAGGGACATGCTGTTTTGTGTTGTTCCCAGAAAAGAGATCGTCTGGCTTCGGGATATTGTCCGGGAATATGACAAGCAGGCGTTTCTTATTGTAAGTGATGTGAAGGAGGTATTCGGAGAAGGTTTTATTGAAGATATTTCCTCAAAATAAAAGATAATCAGAAATAACAGAAGGCTGTTTTCAGGTCATTCAATTTAAACGGACATGCCTGCTGACGCAGGCATCACCATTCATGAAAGCCGATTGCTCCGCACCTTTGGTGCTCCCGCAATCGTCGCCAGCATTCGCAATCCGCGCTATCGCGCTCCTTGCTCATACCGGCTTGCCCGTCCGATACCCGTGAATTCGCTCATGCAAGCATGGCTCATTCGCGGCTGCCGTCCGGGACTTTCATAGTAAATGATCTGAAAGCAGCCTTTTATGATCATGGTAAGATCATGATAAACGCAGTGCCCAGTCTCTGCAGTCCCATACATCTGTAGCCAGACCTTCATAAAAATCCGGTTCATGGCAGATGAGAAGGATGCTTCCTTTGTAAGCCTTTAAGGCACGTTTTAATTCTTCTTTTGCATCTGCATCCAGATGGTTGGTAGGCTCGTCTAAAAGAAGAACATTGGTTTCACGGTTGATCAGCTTGCACAGGCGTACTTTGGCCTGCTCACCGCCGCTTAATACGCGGACCTGGCTTTCAATGTGCTTTGTGGTCAGACCGCATTTTGCAAGGGCGGAGCGCACCTGATACTGGGTATAAGACGGGAATTCCTTCCAGATCTCATCCAGACAGGTGGTAGTATTGCCGGGAGCCATTTCCTGTTCAAAATATCCGATGGAAAGATAATCTCCCAGTTCTACAGAACCGCTTAAAGCTGGTGTCAGTCCAAGGATACTTTTTAAAAGCGTGGTTTTTCCGATACCATTTGCACCTACTAAAACGCATTTCTGCCCCCGTTCCATAGTCAGGTTTAAAGGACGGGAAAGAGGCTCATCGTATCCGATGATCAGATCTTTAGTCTCAAAAATATATTTACCTGGAGTGCGGGCTTCCAGGAAATTAAATTCTGGCTTTGGTTTTTCCTTTGCCAGTTCGATCACTTCCATTTTATCAAGCTTCTTTTGGCGGGACATAGCCATATTTCTGGTGGAAACACGGGCTTTGTTTCTGGCTACGAAATCTTCCAGTTCTGCGATCTCCTGCTGCTGGCGTTTATAGGCAGCCTCTAACTGGGCTTTTTTTACAGCATAAACCTCCTGGAACTTATCATAATCGCCTACATAACGGTCCAGACGCTGGTTTTCCATGTGATAGATCAGGTTGATGACGCTGTTTAAAAACGGGATATCATGGGAGATCAGGATAAAAGCATTTTCGTATTCCTGAAGATACCGCTTCAGCCATTCAATATGCTGTACGTCCAGATAGTTGGTAGGCTCGTCAAGAAGAAGGATATCCGGTTTCTGAAGCAGCAGCTTTCCAAGAAGGACCTTGGTTCTTTGACCGCCGGAAAGCTCCGTTACGTCACGGTCCATACCGATCTCATCCAACCCAAGAGCACGGCCGACCTCCTCTACTTTAGAGTCGATCACATAAAAATCATGGGCCATTAAAAGATCCTGGATCGTTCCCAGCTCTTCCATCATGGTATTCATCTGCGCTTCATCTGCATCCCCCATATTGTCGCAGATATGGTTCATGCGCTCTTCCATTTCAAAAAGGGGAGCGAAAGCACTTTTTAACACTTCGCGGATGGTCATGCCCTTTTCCAGGACCGTATGCTGGTCCAGATAGCCTACATTTACATTTTTTGCCCATTCCACTTTGCCTTCATCAGGCATCAGTTTTCCGGTGATGATATTCATAAAAGTGGATTTGCCTTCACCATTAGCACCCACAAGACCAATGTGTTCTCCCTTTAAAAGCCTGAAAGACACATCCTGAAAAATAGCCCGGTCTCCAAAACCGTGACTTAAATGTTCTACATTTAATATACTCATTACAAACTTGTCTCCTTACAAAACAATAGATGGCAGCATAGATAAGCCCATTCTACATGAGAAAATGGGCGATGGCAACCGGTTTTTCACAGCTATTGAGGTTTGAGGGGGAATATGTTAAGATGAGGCAAATAAGATGTATGTTGAAACTGCAGCAAGGAGGTAAAACTGCTTATGGATAAACAAAAAATAAAGATCATCCGAAAAAATGACGAGTATTCTGCAGAATATCAGATAGGAGATATTTTTCAGGTGGACAGCACCTGGTATGGGGGAGCGAATGTTACAAGCGTATCGGGAATACCTCTTTCATTGGATAAGGATGAGTATGTGCTTTTAGAGGAAGCAGAGAAGGAAGTGCCGATTGATCATTACTCTTATGAGTGCGGTGTTATGGACTGCTTTTGTGAAATGGTGGCATCCGGCCTTAAAAAGCTGGCAATGAGCCATCCATGTGATACAAAGGCAGAGCGTGACTCCTATCTGCCCCAGGTAAAGCGGCTTTGCGAGAAATACGGGATCCTTTATCATCCACAGGATGAGGCGCTGATTACGGATCTGTTTTTGGCAGAGGCAAACCAGGATAAATATAATTATTTGTTTTTCCGTACCCAGGACGTTTATGAGACCTATCTGGAACTGAAAAAACGCCAGAAAGAGCTGGAAAGCCAGTGTGGCGGAACCGAGGAAGAACGTTACCAGCTGGCTGTAGATTTTGGAGCACTGCTTTCTTATCCGGAACAGGGAATACGCAGGCTGATCGAAAAAACAAGAGAAGCCAGAAGATAAAACAAAAAACAGACCTGCTGCTACAGCAGGTCTGACTTTAAAACAAAATGATTTTTATCTGTCTCCAGTATCCCTTCTTTTCGCATTTTACTAAGCTCTGCGGACATAGCGCTTCGGTCAATGCTTAAATAGTCGGCTAACTGCTGTCTGTTAAAAGGAATATAAAAATCCTGGCTTCCTGCTTTAGCAGCCTGGAAGGACAGATAAGATAACAGGCGGCTCCGTATGGACTTGGAAGAGGTGTGGAAGATACGGCGGGACAGGTTTAAATTTTTCTGGGAAGAAATATATAACAGGTTCTGGACTAAGCGGCTGTGATGGGAGCAGGCAGATGGATAGGCGGTCAGTACCCGGCCTGTATCTAAAAACAGGATCCTTGAAGGCTCAGCTGCAATCGCCGAGACCATAAGGGGTTCTCCGGGAAGACAGGCATAGCTTTCCGCAAAGGCAAAGCCGGGCCCCACGCTTTCCAGAACACTTTTATTGCCCCAGAGATCATCATTTTCGATCTGGACCCGGCCGGTAAGGACCAGTCCGATGGAATGGATCACATCTCCGGCGTGGAAGATGATCTCGCCTTTTTCGTATTCCTTTTCTTCTGTGCCAAGGCACTGGAGCATGGCATCGATCTCTTCCGGGGCTACATCTTTAAATAAGGGTGCATTTTCCAACAATTTATGATCCATTTTCTCTCCTTTTGTTGTCAGAACAACATACATTTGCAGGTGATTGTAGTATATTTCTTGTATAATGTCAAGGAGGTATAGAAATGATACGCAGGATCGTTCATATTGATGAAGAAAAATGTAATGGCTGTGGACTTTGTGCCCAGGCCTGTCACGAAAGTGCCATTGGAATGGTAAATGGCAAGGCGAAATTATTAAGAGATGATTATTGTGATGGTTTAGGCGATTGCCTTCCAGCCTGTCCGGCGGGCGCCATTTCCTTTATAGAAAGAGAGGCAGCTGCATATGATGAGGCAGCTGTACTTGAAAATAAGAAGAAAAAAGCAGCAGGCGCTCATCCGGCACCGGCAGGCGGATGTCCGGGAACCCGTATGCGTCAGATGAACCGTAAAAACCAGGAAGCAGACCAGGCAGAAGAAAGCGCATTAAGTGCAGCGCCGATTACTTCCCAGTTAAGCAACTGGCCGGTACAGATCAAGCTGGCACCGATCAAGGCACCATATTTTGATCAGGCAAAGCTGCTGATTGCAGCAGACTGTACTGCCTATGCCTATGGAAACTTCCATAAGGATTTTGTAAAAGGCAAAGTAACTCTCATCGGATGTCCAAAATTAGATGACTGCGATTACAGTGAAAAATTGACGGAGATCATTGCAGCAAATGATATCAAGAGCGTCACTTTAGTGCGCATGGAAGTTCCATGCTGCGGCGGTCTGGAGCAGGCGGCCATCAAAGCTTTAAAAAACAGCGGAAAGTTTATTCCGTGGCAGGTGGTGACCATTTCTATTGATGGTAAGATACTGGATTAACTGTCTCTCCGCCCGGTGGCTGGGAAAAAAATAAAAAGCAAAATGGATATCACTCCCCGCCCAGCAGGCGGGGAAAAGATCATAGCAGGAGTAAACAAAAATGGCATTTATTAAAAACATTGAACACGAAACCGTACTTTCATTAGCAGACCAGGTAACTGTGCAGCCAGGTCAGATCGTCAGCCGTACACTGGCCCAGAACAAAGCTGTAAGTATAACCTTATTTGCATTTGACAAAGGTGAAGAAATCAGCACCCATGATTCCACAGGCGATGCCATGGTACAGGTGTTAGAGGGAAAAGGCAAGTTTACAGTAGGTGGAAAAGAGCATTTCTGCTGCGTTGGTGACGTTCTTATTATGCCAGCAAAGGTTCCTCACGCTGTTTATGCGGAAGAAACCTTTAAAATGCTGTTGACCGTTGTATTTCCAACAGAACAGGAGTAAAAATGGGACTTCAGGGAGAGAAAAAGCTGGAAGATATTCTTACAGGAGCTTTGATCGGACTTGCCAGGACCACATATAGTCATTTAAAGACAGAAAACACAGACAGGGTGGTAACATGCGCCCTGTCTGTTCTGGTAAGAGTGGATGCAGATGAAAAAGAGCTTGAGAAGCAGTTAGAACAGGTAAGGGCTGAAAAACTGGCAGTTGCCCCAGGCTGCGCCACCTGCGTGGCAAAGTGCGGAAATACAGACGATTACGATATGGACCGCTTCTGGAACGGACCGGTCCAGGTACGCTCTCTTAAGATACGCCTGTTTTCAGGATTGAAAAAAACAGGACGGGATGTATTTAAAGTTATTGAAAATGGAAATGAAAAAGACAGCCGTTTCCAGGATATCATGGCTGCTGTTTACAAAGGACTTTTTATCCTGGCAGAGGACTGGGAACCGGAGAAAATACTCCCGGCTATAGAAGAAATGGATGCTGCAGAGATCACAGTAAAAGAACTGCTGTAAACAGTATCTGTAAAAGTAAGGCTTTAGAAAAGTTTTAGAAAAATTTGGCAAAAATGCCAGATAAGTATTAGCGGGAATCGACTTGAATCGCAAATACAAATATGGTAAAGTATGATGTATAATTAAACCATGAGTGTAATTCCACCTGGGGATGGTACTTGAGATAAGAGGAGGAAAAAAAGATGCCAAAGCGCAGTAAAGAGAATGACAGCAGGAGAATGCTGAAGCATCTTTCCGCTATTTTAGAAAAAAGCGGTGTTATCATATTTGAATATCACGTAAAAACAGATACTTTGATACGTTACAATAAAGAGTTGGAAGTAGATGCAAAGATCCCGGAATACTGCGATTATCTCAGGGACAAAACACGGATATATCCAGATGACCGATGGAAAGCTATTGAATTTTACAGCGGACGTATCAAAGGCCCTATTGATATCAGGGAAGTAGATGATGATGGCGGTATTTCCAGAAAACGTCTTGAGACAGTTTCCATTTCAGAAGAAGGGGATGCAGGGGAATCAGACATTCTTTTTGGCATGGTCATTGATGTGACTGGGGAGTGGCACCAGGAAGAGCGTTTAGAACATGAACTGGTCCAGATGAAAGCGACAGGGACACCGTGCAGCAGCTGCACTGGTTATCCGGAATATGACAAGGTTACAGGACTTCCTTCCTTCAACCGCTTCAGGGAAGAAATAGACAATGTGCTCACTGACGGAAAGGGAGAAGGCTATCTTTTAGTTTATACAGATCTTGAAAATTTCAAATACTTTAACCGTAAATATGGATATGCAGCCGGAGACCAGCTGCTGAGGGAATTTACCGGTTATATTATTGATACACTGAAAAAATGCAATACCGCTCATTTTACCAGAGTGGTAGCAGATCAGTTCCTGCTTTTCTTTGAAGAAAAATGGAATGACACTTCTATAGATGCCATCAATCGTATCAATAGTGGATTTATTGAACGGCAGCAGAGAAAATACCCGGAAGCGAAACTGCGTCTGCGCACCGGCGTTTATAAAGTAGAAGGGGACTGCGCCGGGGCGTCCTTTGCTATTGATGCTGCAAACTATGCAAGACATCAGATCCAGGACAATTCTCCGGTAACAGTCTGCGTTTATGACAAGACTATGGCAGACCGGCAGAATATGGAAAATGAGATCGCCACAGGGATTGACAAAGCCATTAGAAACCGGGAATTTAAAGTATATCTTCAGCCACGCTTCTCACTGACCACAGGAAAGATCGTAGGGGCGGAGTCCTTAGTCCGCTGGCAGAAAGAAGACGGAACACTGCTTCCGCCGGACAGCTTTATCCCGGTTTATGAGAAAAATGGCCGTATCATTGACCTGGATTTCTATATGTTTGAGGAAACAGTAAAACTCCTGGCAAAATGGAAAGAACAGGGACTTCCACAGCGTCTGATCTCTATCAATGCGTCAGCGCTCCATGCCCAGAACAGCGATACCATCCATCGTTATACTGCTATTCTGGAAAAGTATGGTGTGGATCCAGCTCTTACAGAATTAGAGCTTACAGAAACTGCCACTGTTTCTGATTATGACCATGTAAAACAGTTGTTTGCAAAGCTTCGGACAGTTGGTTTTCGGACTGCTTTAGATGATTTTGGAGCAGGCTATTCAGTATTAAATACAGTTATTGATATTCCGGTAAATACGGTGAAAGTAGACCGGGCCTTTATTAATAACTGCGAGATTACCCGCAAGGGTATTTATTTCCTTCGTGAGATCATCAACCTGTTAAAAGGTCTTGGCTATCATATTGTATGTGAGGGAGTTGAGACACCGGAACAGGCGTCCATCCTTAGAAATACCATGTGCGATGAAGTTCAGGGATACTGGTTTTCACCGCCGGTACCAGTAGCTGAATTTGAAAAAATGCTGCAGGAGGGGCGGTAGTTAGATGTTTTCTCGAAGCCTTTCATGTAGCATTTACTGACTCTCTTCCAGGAACGTGCATTCTGCTGGCAATCGCTATTGCAGGGGTTGCAGTAAGTAAAGTAGTTCCTTTAAAACTTCCTATTGTTGCATATGTTTCTATTATCGGACTGCTGGCAGCATCCCCTATTTCCCCATGCCGTGAATTTGTCATTGCATCTGCCGGAAAGATCAATTTCACCGCACCTATTACTATGGTAGGCGCATATGCTGGTGTTTCTATCAGTGACCAGATCCATACCTTCTTAAAGCAGGGCTGGAAAATGATACTGATCGGTGTGTTTGTTATGACAGGTACTTTTGTATTCTCAGCAATTATTGCTCAAATGGGATTAATGGCTGCAGGAGCGATCTAGGAGGTCAATATGGTTGATTTACGTATTACTCATGTATCTGTTTTGACAGAAGACGGAACGATTTTAAAAGACCAGACAGTAGATGTGACAGATGGCCGTTTTTCAAAGATCGCACCTGCTTCTGAAAGCAGTTTAAAGGTCAAAGAACCTGGAAAAGCTGCACCACAGGTATTAGACGGCTGCGGCAAACTTTTGATGCCTGGTCTGGCAGATTGTCATATGCATACAGGACAGCAGCTGCTAAAGGGCCGCGTGTTAGATGAACTTCCTATGATCTGGACCCGTATCATGCTTCCTTTTGAGAGTACCCTGACACCGGAAAAAATGAAGCTGAGTGCGCAGCTGGCTGCTCTGGAAATGATCCGATCAGGAACTACGGCTTTTATTGACGCAGGAAGCTATCATATGAAAGAAGCTGTGAAGGTTTATGATAAGGCGGGACTGCGTGGAACACTTTCCCTTTCTACCATGGATGAAAAAGGACTTCCGGAGTCTATTGCAACTACAACAGAAGAGGCTGTGGCCCGGGCAGATGATTTTTATGAATTCTGTGGGGAATATAAGAGACTGAAGTCAGCTTATGCTTTGCGTTCCCTGATCTCCTGTTCTGAAAGTCTGATCCGCCAGATAACAGAGCATGCAGATGACCGTCAGGCTCTTTTACAGGCTCATATGAACGAATATCCGGGAGAAGTGAATTTCTTTCTTCAGCATTTTAAGATGCGCCCTTATGAATATCTGGATTCATTGCGTGTTTTAAGTGACCGTTTTATCGGTGCCCACAGCATCATGGTATCGGCCCATGAAAGATCGATCCTTCATGAACGGAATGTGCAAGTATGTCACTGCCCTTTCAGCAATTGTGCAAAAGGAGTTCCGGAAACACCGGCTCTTCTGGAAGATGGCATTTGTGTAGGACTTGGTACAGACGGTGCAGCTCATGGTGGATTAAGTTTATGGAATGAAATGAAGATATTCCGTTCTGTAATGAATGTAAAACATGGTGTTGCCCAGAGTGATCCGGCCATTATGCCTGCAGCCCAGATCATTTCCATGGTTACAAAAGAGGGATATCACTTGATGAAAGAAGATGGAGGTATCATTGCAGAAGGCAAAAAGGCGGACTTTATCACCATTAATATCATGCAGCCTCATTTATATCCTACTGGTAATCTGGTAAATACCCTGTTAGAATGTGTTACAGCGTCTGATGTCTGTGATATGGTTGTAGATGGAAGGCTGCTGATGAAGAATCGTGAAATTCTCACTTTGGATGAAGAAAAAATCTTTTATGAAGCGATGAAATACATGGAGGAAGTAAATACATGATCACAGGTATCACATTCTGGCTGATCGTAATAATGGCCAATCTGGTGGTAGGAGCCTGTGTGGGGCTGACAGGTGTAGCAGGATTTCTTCTGCCTATCATATATACGTCTCTTCTGGGACTTGGCACTACAGAAGGGCTGGCCTTAAGCTTTGGAGCTTTTATTGTATCCGGGCTTTTAGGCTCTGTTAATTACAAAAAGACTGGAAATTTGGATGTGAGATTTGGACTTAAATTGAGTGTAGGAAGCCTGGTAGGAGCTGTTTTCGGTGTGTGTCTTAACATGCTGATTCCGGAGTCCGGCGTAAAAACTTTGCTATATACAGTAGTTTTTCTTTCTGGTATCTCCATTCTTTTAAGAAAAGATAAAAAGGCAGCTGCCAGTGATGAACAGGCAAAGGACAGTACATTTGCAGGAAATCTTCCTGCTGTTTTAGGTCTTGGAACAGTCACCGGTGCCATTTGTGCTCTTTCGGGAGCAGGCGGACCGGTATTGGTAATGCCACTTTTAGTCCTTTTGGAGATCCCGGTGCGCACTGCAGTTGGTGTAGCATTGTTTAATTCTATTTTTATTGGGATTCCTGCATGTTTAGGATATTTTTCCCAGTGTATCTCAGTCCGGCTTTTGAAAATATTGGCTGCAGCCCTGGTATTCCATGGTATCGGCGTTTATTTTGGAAGTAAAAATGCAGTCCGCATCAATCAGACATTATTAAAAAAAGGTATTGCCGTATTTTCCATCTGCATTGCCATCTGGAAGCTGTTTCTGTAAAAGGAAGCAGCTTTTTTAAATAGGGTTGAAAAAAATGTCAAAACTGATTAAACTGATTACATGAATATATCATATAGAAAGACTGCAAATGGGATCTGTGTGGAGCGCTGCTACACATTAGATAACAAACTGGTGATACCGGACACCATAGAAGGACTTCCGGTAACAGAATTGGATACATATACATTTTCCCAAACTGTGCGAAGGCGGGAGCAGCCGGCAGTAGAACGGGAAGGAGAGCCGGAAATGTGCGGCGAGGTCCTGGAGGAGCTTACGCTGCCGGAGCATCTGGAAAAAGTGGGAGCCTATGCCTTTTATAATTGCTTTCATTTAAAGAAGCTTTCCTGCTGCAGTACAGTGAAAGACTGGGGCGCAGGAGTATTTACCGGTTGTACCCGGATAACAGAACTGGATATACGCATTTTTCCAGAGGCAAAGTCCAGTTTTAAAGAGATCCTTTCAGAATTGCGGCAGATGCTGGTAGTAGACTACCGGGATGAACAGGGAAAACTGCTGGCAAAGCTTATTTTCCCGGAGTTTTTTGAGGAGTCTATAGAAAATACTCCCGCCCGTATTATTATGCGGGAAATGCATGGCTGTGGCCATATGTACCGGTATTGCTTTAGCGGAACTGATTTTCAGTTCTGGGAATATGACAAGCTGCTGCCAACAGCAGAGATTTTAGAAAGCCCGGTTCTTGTATGCCGCATGGCCATCTATCGTCTGTACTGGCCCAAAGGCTTGACAGAGGAATGGAAAGAAGAATACTGGAAGTACATTAAAAAACATCCGGAAGAAGCAGTAAAGGGTCTTGCAGAACGGGGGGAAAGAGAAATCCTTTCCTGGCTGGCACAGAAAAAAGAAACAGACGTCCGGATGATAGAGCAGATGATACAGGCTGCTGCCGGGCTGGGGGATGCCCAGGTTTTGGCCATCCTTATGGATGCAAGACACAAAAAGCTGGGGGCGCAGGCGGGCGGTAAACCGAAGCCCCAGCTCCGCACTTTTGAATTATAGAAGAGGAGGAAAATCCAATGTCCAAGAAAACAAAAGCACAGGAGTTACAGGAGCAGCTTACCTGGTCTGCTCCACATATTGGAAAAGATGCACCAGACCACAAGGAAAAGGCTTTCAAATACTGCGAAGGCTACAAAAAATTCCTTAACGCAGGAAAAACAGAGCGTGAGTGTGTAAAAGAAGCGGTCCACATGTTAAAAAAAGCTGGCTATAAGCCGTTTGACCGTACTGCCTCTTATGAGCCGGGAGACAAAGTGTATTATGTAAACCGCAGCAAGGCTATTATCGCAACTACATTTGGCAAAAAGCCATTATCAGAAGGCCTGCATATTAATGGAGCCCACATTGACTCCCCAAGACTGGACTTAAAGCCAAATCCATTATATGAAAAAGAAGATATTGCCTACTTTAAAACACATTATTATGGCGGTATCCGCAAATACCAGTGGGGAACGATCCCTTTGGCGATCCACGGCGTTGTTGCAAAGAAAAACGGGGAACTGACGGAGATCTGCATCGGTGAAAAGGAAGATGATCCGGTATTCTGCATCACAGACCTGCTGCCCCATCTGGCTGCCAAGCAGAATGAGCGCCAATTAAAAGATGGCTTAAAGGGAGAAGAATTAAATGTTGTTTTAGGTTCTCTTCCCTATGAGGGTGAAGATATTAAGGATGCAGTAAAGCTTTCCATTCTGGCACTGCTTTATGACCAGTACGGGATCAAGGAAAAGGATTTCTTCCGGGCTGAATTTGAACTGGTACCGGCTGTAAAAGCAAGGGATATCGGTTTAGACCGCAGTATGGTGGGCGCTTATGGTCAGGATGACCGGGTTTGTGCATACACTGCACTGACTGCGGAGATCGACACCAAAAAGCCTGAGCATACCACAGTGACCATTTTAACAGATAAAGAAGAAACCGGTTCTGACGGAAATACAGGTTTAAACTCCGATTATGTCCTTCATTATATAGAAGATCTTGCTTCTATGGAAAAGATTCCGGTGAGAGATGTATTAAGAGCTTCCTTATGTTTATCTTCTGATGTAAATGCAGCTTATGACCCAACCTTCGCAGATGTATACGAGGCCCGCAATTCCAGCTACATCAACAAAGGCTGTGTTCTCACCAAATACACAGGTGCAAGAGGAAAAAGCGGATCCAATGATGCAAGTGCAGAGACCATGGCGAAAGTCATCGGTATTATGGAAGATGCAGGTGTTTACTGGCAGGCGGGCGAGCTTGGAGCAGTGGATGCAGGCGGCGGCGGCACCATTGCCAAGTTTGTAGCCCACATGGATGTAGATACAGTAGACTTAGGTGTGCCGATCCTTTCTATGCATGCACCTTTTGAACTTTCTTCTAAATTAGATGTTTACCATACATACAAAGCTTTTAAAGCTTTTTATGCGTCATAAAATCCGAAAGTATAAAATTTCCGGAAAGGCTTTTTTTTCCCGTCCGTGTATGGTATAACTATGTACAACGCTTAAAAAAAGTCTGTTTTTGTTTTCCAGAGGCGGACAAAAAGCTTCTGGGAAGACAATAAGCGAAAAGAATGAAAAGAAAAGGACATGCAACAATGAGAAAACTGAAATTATTATGTTTATGCGGTCTAACTGCAGCTGTGTTAATGACTGGATGTGCAGGCAGCACAGACACCACAAATGTAAACCTTGGTTCTGCAACTGTTTCTGAGTACAGAGGCGTAAAAGTAAATGTAGCTGCCCCGGAAGTAACAGACGATGAAGTAGACCAGAAGATCCAGACCAATCTGAAGCAGAATCCAAATGAAGTAGAAGTAGACAGAGCTGCAAAAGATGGTGACATTGTAAACATTGATTACAAGGGCACAAAAGACGGAGAAGCTTTTGATGGCGGTACTGCAGAAGGTACGGATCTGACTCTTGGCTCCAAGACCATGATCGATGGTTTTGAAGATGGTCTGATCGGTGCAAAAAAGGGCGAGACAAAGACATTAAACTTAACTTTCCCGGAAGATTACAAAGAAGAATCCTTAGCAGGACAGGCAGTTGTATTTGAAGTAACTGTTAATTCTGTAAAGGAGAAACAGGACGCAGTATTAGATGATGCATTTGTACAGAGAACCTCTTCTTACCAGACTGTAGATGAGTACAAGGAAGGTATCCGGGCTGATCTGTTAACCCAGAAGCAGAAGACAGCAGAGCAGGAAATGGAACAGGATGTTCTTCAGAATGTGATCGACAACTCCGATTTCAAGTTTTCCAGAAATGGTATTTCTGTACGCTACAACCAGATGTTAAAGCAGTACACCAACCAGGCTAAGATGTATGGAATGACTCTTTCTCAGATGGCACAGGCAAATGGTATGGATGAGGCTGGATTTAAGGAATATATCTACTCTTCTGTAAAAGAAGCAGCCAAGAAAGAAATCGTTGCAAAGGATATTGCAGCAAAAGAAGGTCTTGACAATATTACAGATGAGGATATGGAAGCATTTGCACAGGCAAACGGAGCAACCAAGGATACTTTAGTAAGCCTTTACGGTGAAGATACTGTAAAGGAGCAGGTACTTCAGGATAAGGTATTAAGATTCTTAGCTTCCAATGCAGACAATGAGGCAGAAAATCCTGCAAAACTGTCTGAGCGTGAAGTAACTGTTACTGAAACTGAGACTGCAGCAGAGGAAACTTCTGCAGCAGAGGAAACTTCCGAAAGCGAAACAACTGAGCCTGAGACCACAGAAGCAGAAACAACAGCGGAAACTACAAAGGCAAATTAATCTTACATTAAAAACCAATGGAGAAGGAGGATATTATACATGCAGCTCTTAAAAGACAGGATCCGTAAGGACGGCAAGATCAAAGCAGGAAATGTGCTGAAAGTAGACAGTTTTTTAAATCATCAGATGGATATTAAACTGTTTGGGGAGATCGGAAAGGAATTCAAGCGCAGGTTTGCGGATGTGGAAGTAAACAAGATTCTTACCATCGAAGCTTCCGGAATCGGAATTGCATGTATTGTAGCTCAGTATTTTGATGTTCCTGTTGTATTCGCAAAGAAAACACAGACCAATAACATTGCAGGTGAAGTTTATACTTCTAAGGTAGAGTCCTATACTCACGGAAGAGTATATGACATCATCGTATCTAAGGAATTCCTCGGAAAAGGTGATAAAGTGCTTCTTATTGATGATTTCCTGGCAAATGGAAAGGCATTAGAAGGTCTGGCAGCTGTAGTAAGGGATTCCGGCGCTGAATTAGTAGGTGCTGGTATCGTTATTGAAAAAGGCTTCCAGGTAGGCGGAGATCTGATCCGTTCCGAAGGCATCCGTCTGGAGTCACTGGCTATTGTTGACAGCATGGATGAGGAGACAGGAACGATTGTATTCAGGGATGATGAATAATAACAGAACAAAAGCTTTATTTTTTGATATTGACGGAACCCTCCTGTCTGAAAAGACGCGGAGGGTTCCTGACAGTGCGAAAGAGGCACTGAAACAGGCCAGAGAAAAGGGGCATTTAGTCCTGATCAATACAGGCCGTGTGTATCCTCATTTAACACAGATCCGTTCCCAGGTGGATGCAGATGGCTTCCTTTGCGGCTGTGGTACTTATGTGAGAGTAAGAGATGAGGTATTATACCATCATATGATCCCACACGAAAGAGGTTTGCAGATAAAAAGAGACATTGATGAATGTGGACTGGACGGCGTGTTAGAAGGACTGGGCGGCTGCTATATGCACGAAACACCATCCCGCCTGCCACAGGTAGAACGCGTAAAACAGTCTGTTAAGATATCTGGCTGCCCAATGCCATGTTTCTGGGAAGATGACAGCTTTGATTTTGATAAATTTTACATTGGTTCTGATGAAAAAAGCCGCTGCAAAGAGCTGTTTGGAAGAATACCTGATATGGAGGTTATTGATCGGGAAAACGGTTTTTATGAGTGTATCCCAAGAGGTCATTCCAAGGCCACAGCCATTGATCTGGTATTAAAGCATTGCGGCATTGGGATCGAAGATGCCTATGTATTTGGTGACAGCAGCAATGACCTTTCCATGTTCCGGTATGCAGAAAACTGCGTAGTCATGGGAGATCACAGTCCGGTATTAGAGCTATATGCCACATTTATCACAAAAACAGTAGAGGATGACGGGATCGCCTATGCTATGAAAGAGTTGGGGATCATATAAGTATGAAACGAAAAACCTGGATCGTCAGTGCCCTGATGTATACCCTTGTATTTCTGGTATGCTTCGGGGTATTGCACTTTTTTAAGAAAATAACAACTGCCATAGACAGTACAGAATATACCACAGAGGCCGGGTCAGATATAGTAATAGACGGGACTGATAACGATGCAGATCCTGACAAAGATCATAAAAATGGAAAAAATGACGGAAATGGTGAAGCAGGACCGTCAGGAGATATAGAAGAAACACAGGATGAGATTGGCACAAAAGAAACCCATATCCGCCGGGAGACCGGCTATAAAGGCTGGAACAAGACTATAGAGCAGGTATGGCCAGCGGTTCCACAAGAACTGCCGTATGCGCCCCCAAAGATCATCCAGGCAACGGATGTCCATTATCAGAGTGCAGATGCAGAGGATGATGGAGCAGCTTTTCAGCTTTTTGTAGAGCGGTGTGACGGAAAGGTAGTAAAATATCTTCCCCAGCTGTTAGATGCATTTATGGATCAGGTGATCGCCGAAAAGCCTTCAGCACTGGTGCTCAGCGGCGATATTACCATGAACGGGGAGAAGATCAACCATGAGGAGCTGGCAAGGAAGCTTGGCAAAGTCCAGGAAGCAGGTATTCCGGTGCTGGTCATTCCGGGAAATCATGATATCAATAATCCTAATGCAGCTGTCTATTTTGGAGATGAAAAAACTGCCGCAGACAGTGTTACACCAGAAGAATTTTATGATATTTATCATATGTATGGCTATGATCAGGCTATCAGCCGGGACAGTGCTTCTTTAAGTTATGTTTATCAGCTGGATGAAAGAAACCGCCTGCTGATGTTGGATTCCTGCCAGTATGAGCCTGAAAACCTGGTAGAAGGCCGGATCAAGGCAGAAACCTTAGTGTGGATGGATGAGCAGTTAAAAAAAGCCCAGGAAGATGGGATGCAGATACTGCCTATTGCCCACCACAACCTTCTTGCCCAGAGCCGTATGTACACCACCCAGTGTGCTATGGATAATAACGGGGAAGTTATCGATCTTCTTCAGAAATATAAAATTCCCCTGTTTTTAAGCGGTCATCTCCATGTACAGAGGATCCGCAAGCATAAGGCGGAACCGGGAGAGGCAGATGATGCCTACGGTATTCAGGAGATCGTTACTGATGCCATAAGTATCCCACCTTGTCAGTACGGCATTTTACAGTGGAAAGCAGATGGGAGCATGGAATATTCCACAGAATCTGTGGATGTGTCTGCCTGGGCCAGACGTACAGGACAGGAAAATACTGATCTTTTAGATTTTGAAACATGGTCTGAAGAATATCTCCAGAAGCTGATCTCAGACCAGATCGGCGGTGTAGTACGAAATGTGGGAAGTGATGTAAAAAGATCCATGGCAGAGACCTACGCAGATGTATATATTGATTACTACGCAGGCCGCAAGATCGATGCCAAAGGGATAAGGACTTCAGAGGGCTATACCTGGTGGGAGCGGAATCTCCCGGACAGCTATCTGATAAAAGAGTTAAATGCCATGATTAATGATGCAGACCGGGATAATAATTACCTGCTGCTCCCGGAAGCTACCATCTTAGAAGAGAGGTATACCTGGAAGAAGGCTACGGCTTCTGAGGCAACCCCATCGAAAGCCCTCCGCCAGTGATGCAGATTGGGGAAATATTCAGGGAAACATTTAGAAAAACAGCTCAGTCTGCTGCGGCATCTGGATAATAGTCCGCAAGCATAAGGTCAACCATACGCCCATAGCTTAAGACACCATCTGTCTGGCTGTGGGCTTTTAAATATGTATCATTTACCTTGGTGGACACTTCTGCTGTCTTTCCCTCAAAACGATCCCAGAAAACATTATTATCTTCCAGGTCATTTCTGGCTTTTTCATCTAATTTCTCATAAAGTTCAATAAAACCTTCATAATCTGCTTTCGCCAGGGCATTTCCGGCATACACCCAGCCAGTGAGATAACCACTGTAACGGAAGGATCTGTCTTCTGAGCTGGTACAGGCCAGATATCCGATAAAATTTGCCTCATCTTCTCTCATATATCCCTGTAAATGAGATAATTCATGACAGATGGTGTGGGGAATGTTGTAGTCAGGTATCTCGCTGTTGTAGTTGGCTTCTATTGTAAAAGGAGAATAGATACCGGTCAGCTGCTGGACAGATAAAAGCCTTGGATTGATCAAAGGCTTGGGATATGGATACCAGCTTTTAAACTGGGGATATTGATCCGCCAGTCCCTTCATGGCTTTCTGCCCTTCTTTTCCCATTTTTTGCAGATAAGGGAAATTCTGAAAATAAGAGAGATTCCCGGCATCTGATGGGGGAGTATCTGTTTCTTGCGGCACATTTTCATTAACGTTATCCACCAGATCACTGCAAAGAGCGTAAAGCTCATCTATAGAATGAGACCGGACCACAAAACCAGCTTCATAGGAAAAAGAATTTCTGTAATAGTTAATGCTGCAGTTGACTGTAAACAGGAAAAATAAGAGAGCAGCTATGAAACAGGCCCCATTTAACAGAAACAATGGCTTTTTAAACCACCGGATGAGACAAAACGGGATAAAACATAACAAAAAATATAATCCTGCTTCAGATACTGAAAAAGGAAAGATCCCGGAAATGCGTGCAAAGATCCCTTTCAAAACAGGATAAACAGTCACAGAATAAGTCTGGGCAAAGCCAGTGACCTTTCTGGCACAAAAACTTAATAAAACAGAAAGGATGCCCATGATCACACTGGCAGCAAATATTTTTTTCAAATTTATAACCTCCTACATCCATGCCTTTGCCGTTACAGTACACGGGCTCTCCATGCCCGCGCACTGTAACAGGATTTTGCCGATGCTCCGCATTCCGAATCGGCAAAATCCGCGGTCACAACTGTATCATACGGAATTTTCAGTTCAGAAAATTCCTACCCGTGAAAAGTAACCCTTTGCCACTTATTATAAATGCTTTTGCCTTGACTGAAAAGTCACTATCATCTATACTTTAATAGACTCGGAGGAAAAACAAGGGACGCCAAAGGCGGTATTTGCTGCCAGGTATATCGAGGAGACGCCAGCGGTGTGTCCGCCTCTGAAATTCGGGTGCAACTGGCGGAAAATCGGCCGCAAAGGCAAGTGCAGGAAAGACTCCGAGAGTACATCATAAGTAAAAGGGGAAAAAGATATGGGATATCAGGACGATTATGTAATGCGGACCATCAGCGACTTAGTCCGCGCCATTGCCAGACTGGCACTGGGAAAAAATGAGATCAATTATGCCCTCCCTGATACAGAGGACAAATATAGTGATACAGACCGTATTTACAGGAAGCTTCGTGATCTGGTAGATGCCGGTGAGATCAACGAAGCTGAAAACCAGCTTTACGAAAATCTGGATGAGAACGACACAGAACATCTGGAAATGGCATTGACCTTCTATATGTATTTAAACCAGTTAGATGATGATACACTTTTCATGGCAAATTATTCCAGAGAAGAGATCGTAGAAGGAATCAACAGCGTCAGCGCAAGCTTTGGCATTACCGGATTTGAAAATTTTGTAGATACCACTATGGTTTGACCAGATAAGTGCGCGGATTACGAAAATCCGCGCACTTACAGGTGAGACCACAAGAAACACAGGGGGCTGCTGCAGGATGACTTAAAACATTGCAGCGGCCCTTTGTGGCGGATATAAGAAAACGGACATGTCACCGGAGGGTGATATCGCCATGAATGAAAGAGGAACATCCATGGAAATAAAAGAAGAGTGTCTGGCCTATCTGGGGCAGTATTATAGGGAGCTGTTTTTCGGAACAGCCAACAAAAGATACCGTTCCATGACAGGAGCGGACTTAAAACACCGTTTAAACCGTTTAAGCCAGGAAACTTTAAACGGGGTGGAAAAACCAAATGAATTAAACGATATCCATGCCATGTTTGCAAAAGTATGTGCTTATCTCATGCATAAGGAAGAACGTTTAAAACCAGGTGCAGCTCTGGATCAGTTAAGAGAAAACTGGAAAAAAATGGAAGATTTCTGCAGGATGCTGGCAGCAAAAGATATGGAATATCTGCCGGAACTGACAGAAGAAGAGCTGGAGCATGTATTAAAAATGCAGGGCATCCGCCGCTACCTTCTTACTAATTCATTAGAGCGCGCTTATCAGCTGTTCTATCTTCCAAAGACCATTAAAAAGGGGATCAGGGAGTCTGTAAAACGCCGCCCGGAGGATGAGTATCCGCAGACCAGAGCCATGAAGCGCCATTTTATCCTTCATATAGGCCCAACAAACAGCGGAAAGACCCATGATGCCTTAGAACGGTTAAAAACAGCTTCCCACGGTGCCTACTTCGGTCCATTAAGACTTCTGGCACTGGAAGTTTATGACCGGCTGAACGGCGAAAATATTCCATGTTCTATGATAACAGGAGAAGAAACACTGGAAGTGGCAGGTGCCTGCTGTCAGGCATGTACCGTGGAAATGTTAAATGAGCATGAATATTTCGATGTAGCTGTTGTAGACGAATGCCAGATGGTAGCAGATCCATACAGAGGACACAACTGGACCAGAGCCGTTTTAGGACTCCGGGCAGAGGAGATCCATTTGTGTATGGCACCGGAGGCAGAAGATATTATCGTACAGATGATCAGGCGCTGCGGGGATACTTTTAAGATCCTTCGCCATAAGCGTAATACAAGACTTACCTTAGAAGAAAAGCCCTACTCATTAAAAAAAGACTTAAAAAAAGGCGATGCCCTTATTGTATTTTCAAAAAAATCCGTACTGGCCCTGGCAGCCCACCTGGAAAACCAGGGAGTACACTGCAGTGTTATCTACGGAAGTCTGCCCCCTGCTACCAGAAGAGAGCAGGTACGCCGCTTCCTTGAAAAAGAAACAGAAGTGGTAGTCAGTACCGATGCCATTGGAATGGGCTTAAACCTGCCGATTCGCCGTATTGTCTTTATTGAGACCCGGAAATTTGACGGAATGGGCCGCAGAAGCCTGCTGCCCGAGGAGATCAAGCAGATCGCAGGCCGCGCAGGACGTTTCGGACTGTATGACGAAGGCTTTGTGGCTGTTTTGGATGATCTGGAATTAATAAAGGACGGACTAAAGAGGCGGCCGATCCCTATTATGAAAGCCTACATTGGCTTCCCGGAACAGCTGTTAAAGCTGCCGGCTGAGATCGATACACTGGTAAAAATATGGGCCGGCATGGAAACGCCTTCTATTTATGAAAAAATGGAAGTGGATGAACTGTTAGCACTGTATGTAAGCTTTGAACATGTGCAGCAAGACCACATGGATGAATTTTCCAAAGAAGAGATCTACAAGCTGATCACCTGCTCTGTGGACATTGATAATAAACTGGTCATGGATCTGTGGAAGGACTATTGCCGGGATTACCGGGATGTGGAAGAACTGCAGTTTCCATACACGCCGGGACCAGATCTGTATGATCTGGAAAGTTATTATAAAATGCTGGATCTGTATTTTCAGTTTTCCAGAAAAGTGGGACTGCCCATTCAGGAAGAAAATCTGTTAGAAGAGCGCAGAAATACAGAAGAAGAGATCAGCCGCATTTTAAAGACAGAATGTGCCAGCTATACCCGGAAATGCACCATCTGTGGAAGAGAACTTTCCTGGGATTATCCGTTTTCCATTTGCGAACGCTGCTTTGAACGTGGAAAAAGGGTACATCCCAGAAGAAGATAATATAATGTACTTCTGGAAGCTTTCCGGAAACAAATAACACATCAAAGGAGAATGTAATGGAAAAGAGAATCATTCAGGTAGAAGAAAAAGTTCCTGTAAAACTGTTGATACCATTAAGTATCCAGCACATGTTTGCAATGTTTGGCGCATCCGTTCTGGTGCCTTTCCTGTTTGGCATCAGCCCGGCTATTGTGCTGTTTATGAATGGTATCGGAACCCTTTTATTTATTGCTATTACAAAGGGAAAAGCACCGGCTTACTTAGGTTCTAGCTTTGCTTTTCTGGCACCGGCATCTATTGTTATCCAGAATTTTGGTTATGAATATGCTTTAGGCGGTTTTGTGGCAGTTGGTTTTTGTGGCTGTATTTTAGCTCTGATCATTTATAAATTCGGTACAGATTGGATCAACATCGTGCTTCCTCCGGCAGCTATGGGCCCGGTAGTGGCGCTGATCGGTCTGGAACTGTCCTCTAATGCAGCTTCCAACGCAGGTCTTCTGGATGAGACCATTGACCCAAGAAAAATCATTGTATTCCTGGTGACTTTGGGGGTGGCTGTATTTGGTTCCATCCTGTTCCGCAAATTCCTGGCAGTTATCCCGATCCTCATTGCGGTTCTGGCTGGATATGCAGCAGCCATCATCTGCGGGATTGTAGATTTTGAAGAAGTAGCAGCAGCAAAGCTCATTGCCGTGCCTCATTTTACTTCCCCGAAATTTGATCCCCAGGCTATTATGATCATCCTTCCGGTCATTCTGGTCATCATTTCCGAACATATTGGACATCAGGTAGTTACCAGCAAGATCGTAGGAAGAGACCTGTTAAAAGATCCGGGACTTCACAGATCTTTATTTGCAGACAATTTTTCCACTATGCTTTCCGGTTGGATCGGTTCTGTGCCGACAACCACCTATGGAGAGAATATTGGGGTAATGGCAGTAACTGGTGTATACAGTGTCCGCGTTATTGCAGGTGCAGCCATTCTTTCTATCGTATGTTCCTTTGTAGGAAAGCTGTCTGCCCTTATCAGCACCATTCCGGGCCCTGTTATCGGTGGTATTTCATTTTTGCTTTACGGCATGATCGGAACCTCCGGTCTGCGCATCCTGGTAGACTCTAAAGTAGACTACTCTAAAAACCGTAACCAGATGCTCACAAGCGTTATCTTCGTAACCGGTCTTTCCGGCGCAGCCCTTCGCATCGGAAATATTGAGCTTACAGGAATGGTTCTTGCCTGTGTAGTAGGTATGGCAATGAGTCTGGTATTCTATGTATTAGACAGATTCAAACTGACCAATGACCAGGTGGAGTGATTTTTCATCATAATGCATTGTAATTACAAAAGAGATACTGGCAGGCGGATATTATATCCGCCGTACCAGTATCTCTTTTGTATATTCTTTCCGCATAGCAACCACCCGCCTGCGTATTTTGTATACACATAGCTGTCGTGTCGGGTTTTTAAACAGACAGGTGACGGTTTCACCAGACAGAAAGCCGTTTCGCCCCAGCATATCTCTTATATCAGCTTCTGAGATGATCCACACCACCTCAGCTATTTCACCTTCACGCAGACTGGATAAAGGCTCTACCACAGTTTCACGTCCATAGTCAGTTTCTTATTAAATTATATGCGGATCGTTATAAGATAACCCAGTTTGCTGCTCATGGGCTGCATGAGCAGCAATGGGATCTGCTGTGTATAGTAATCCAACCTCTACCTTTTCATCAATATTCATAGAAGCTTCCTGAACGACACAGTCATATGCCAGAATATGTACCCCGGCTGCAGCTGCTGCCCGAAGGGCATCCCCGAAAGCCTTATGTGTCTCATCATTAGGATAAAATTTCCGGATTCCCTTCATCTGGATCACAAGGAGGAGAAACGTTTCAAAGCCATCCTTTTTTGCCTGGACCAGTCCATTTAAATGCTTCACTCCCCGGATCGTAGGTGCATCCGGGAAGAATACATTTCCTTCTTTTTCCAGAGTTACTCCCTTTACTTCCATAAAAGCAGGAACTGTTTTACCAGTTACCTCATTCTTCAATTCAAAAGCAAGGTCAAACCGGGAATCCCCGTGGGTAACTTCTCTCCGTACATTCGTTGGAATTCCAACATTTTCCAAAGAAAGTCCTTTTGCTTCTTTTTCACGCATCCATTCTAAAGCCGCCTGATTAGGTGCCTGGGAGTCCATGTTGATCAGCAGGTCTCCCTTATAAACTGCGATCAGGTCATATTCCGTTTTCCGCTTCATTTCCTTTGCTTTGGGATGAAATTCCAGGACTACTCTGCATCCGGGAACTAAAAGCTCCTGACAGCGGCCGGTATTTTTTACATGGCAGGTCTTAACATCTCCCTTTACTTCCACATAGGCGATAAAGCGGTTAGGACGTTTAAAAAAGGTTCCGGTTACTATATTATCATATGTCATATGTATGTTACCTCCAATGGATCAAAATGATGTGAGTGTCAAAAGTAAATTTTGCCACTCACTGATGTAACCGGATTGCTCCATTGCTATGCAATTCCCGCAATCCTCGAACACCTCAAACTCCCATAAAATGGCGTGTTCACACCATTTTATTTCGTTTTCGGTGTTCGGCGTGTCAATAAGTATAAATTGCTTATTTGTGCGAGCACAAACGCAATTTATACTTTTGACACTTACATCATCAAAATACGTTTGCCCCAACATTTTCTTAGGTTAGTATAACATATTTACAGAAGCCTAAAAAACTTTTTTATATTGCGGCATGCATTGAAATATGTTACACTTTTTCCAAAATAAGTACCAAAATAGAATAATATCTGTTTAACGATCATTTTGCTATTAAACGGATATGTTACCTGACGGTGACATTATCATAAACATTAATAAAAAAGAGAGGAAGAAAAATCATGGCATTATCCTACGAAAGTACCAGAGGCGGACAGAAAGGCGTTACAGCATCACAGGCCATTTTAAAGGGTCTGGCAGAAGATGGTGGTCTTTTTATGCCTACAGAGATCCCAAAGCTGGACAAGACCTTAGGGCAGCTTGCAGGAATGACCTATCAGGAAACAGCCTATGAAGTGATGAAGCTTTTCCTGACAGACTATACAGAGGAAGAATTAAAAACCTGTATCGCAAACGCATATGACGGCAAGTTTGATACAGAGGAGATCGCACCTTTAGCAAAGGCAGACGGCGCTTATTTCCTGGAGCTTTATCATGGAAGCACGATCGCATTCAAAGACATGGCTCTTTCCATCCTTCCTCATCTTATGACTACAGCCGCAAAGAAGAACCATGCAGATAAGGAGATCGTGATCTTAACTGCTACCTCCGGTGATACCGGAAAAGCAGCTATGGCAGGTTTTGCAGATGTTCCAGGAACCCGCATTATTGTCTTTTATCCAAAGGGCGGTGTCAGCAAGATCCAGGAGCTGCAGATGCGTACCCAGAAAGGTAATAATACCAGCGTAGTTGCCATCCATGGAAACTTCGATGACGCACAGACCGGTGTAAAGAAGCTGTTTGGCAACAAAGAACTTGAAAAAGAAATGGCAGAGGCCGGCTTCCAGTTTTCCTCTGCAAACTCTATCAATATCGGCCGTCTGGTCCCACAGGTAGTTTATTATGTATATGCATATGCAAAACTGCTGGAAAATGAGCAGATCGAGAACGGAGAAGAGATCAACGTTGTAGTGCCTACCGGCAACTTCGGAAATATTCTTGCTGCATATTTTGCAAAGCATATGGGTGTGCCTATCAAGACCCTGATCTGCGCTTCCAATGACAACAAAGTTCTTTATGACTTCTTCACAACAGGAACCTATGACAGAAAGAGAGAATTTATCTTAACTAATTCCCCTTCTATGGATATCCTGATCTCCAGCAATTTAGAGCGTCTGATCTATTTAAGCACAGGCTGCGATGCAGCAGCAGATGCAGCTCTTATGAAAGACCTTTCTGAAAAGGGAAGTTATACAGTAACTGGGAACATGCGCCAGTTCATGTCCGATTTCAGAGGCGGTTTTGCTACAGAGGCACAGAATGAGGCAACTATCCGCAAGATCTTTGAAGATACAGGATACCTGATCGATACCCATACAGGTGTTGCAGCTACCGTTTACAATGCATATAAGGCAGAAACAGGGGATCAGACCAAGACTGTGATCGCATCTACCGCAAGTCCATACAAGTTCTCCCACAGCGTTTTAGAGGCTATTAAAGGTAAGTCTGCTGTAGAAGGAAAGGATGAATTTGCAGTAGTAGATGAGCTGTCTGAAGTATCCGGCACACCGGTTCCAAAGGCAGTAGAAGAACTGCGCAGTGCAGTGATCCGCCACAATACAGAATGCGATGTGGATAAAATGGGTGAAACTGTAAAGAATATCCTTGGAATCGCTTAAAACAGCTTCCATTTTAGGACAAGATAGAGTATAATGGATTAGTACGTTAAGAATATAACAAAGTTATATATTTAACAAAGACAGGTATCCGGAAAATCCGGGACACAGTGCAAAATTACAGTATGTACAAGGAGGAATAAAAATGTTAGTATCAGCAAAAGAAATGCTTGAAAAAGCCAGAGCAGGCAAATACGCAGTAGGACAGTTTAATATCAACAACCTTGAGTGGACCAAATCCATCCTTTTAACAGCACAGGAATTAAATTCCCCTGTTATCCTGGGTGTATCTGAGGGCGCAGGAAAATACATGACCGGTTTCAAGACCGTAGCAGCTATGGTATCCGCTATGATCGATGAACTGAATATCACCGTTCCTGTTGCACTGCATCTGGATCATGGTACTTATGAGGGCTGCTATAAGTGTATCAAAGCAGGATTTTCCTCTATTATGTTTGACGGTTCCCATTATCCGATCGAAGAGAATATTGACAAGACCAAGGAACTGGTAAAGATCGCACATGCTATGGGTCTGTCCTTAGAGGCTGAGGTTGGCTCCATCGGCGGCGAAGAAGATGGCGTAGTAGGTATGGGTGAGTGCGCAGATCCTAATGAGTGCAAGGCTATTGCAGATCTGGGTATTGACTTCCTGGCAGCAGGTATCGGCAACATCCATGGAAAATATCCGGCTAACTGGCAGGGATTAAACTTTGAAGTTCTGGAAAATGTTAAGAAGGCAGTTGGCGATATGCCATTAGTTCTTCACGGCGGTACCGGAATCCCGGCTGACATGATCAAGAAAGCCATCAGCCTTGGTGTTGCTAAGATCAATGTAAATACTGAATGCCAGCTGTCCTTTGCAGCAGCAACCAGAAAGTACGTTGAAGAAGGAAAAGACTTACAGGGCAAGGGCTTCGACCCAAGAAAGCTGTTAGCACCAGGCGCAGAAGCGATCAAGGCTACTGTAAAAGAAAAAATGGAACTGTTTGGCTCCGTTGGCAAAGCCTGAAAATAAAGCAGATATCACAAAATAAGTTAGTACAATACAAAATCTTTTTTTAAAAAACCACTTGCAATTTTAAAAGAAATGGTTTATTTTAAGAAAGAACGAAGGCGTTCTCTATATTAGGAGAGCGCCTTTTTTACTACCTGATACTTTAAACTTAAAAAAATTAGGTTTTCAGGTAAAGATAGTAAGGGATGTACTGCAAATAGCTGAAGAAAAGCATCTCGAATGAGGATTTATGGAAATCATAAAAAAATGATGCAAGAGAGGATGGAGAATCTATGAGCGAAGTAGTAAGTGTTTCAGAGATGTTTGGCAAGGACGTATTTAATGACGCAGTCATGAAAGACCGCCTGCCAAAGAGTGTGTACAAAAAACTGAAAAAGACCATTGAAGATGGCGCTGAGTTGGATCCAAGTATTGCAGACGTTGTGGCACATGCCATGAAGGATTGGGCCATTGAACATGGCGCAACCCATTTTACCCACTGGTTCCAGCCGCTGACCGGAGTAACTGCTGAGAAACATGACTCCTTTATTTCAGCACCGGTAGACGGAAAAGTGATCATGGAATTCTCCGGAAAAGAACTGATCAAGGGCGAGCCTGATGCATCTTCCTTCCCATCCGGCGGTTTAAGAGCAACTTTCGAGGCAAGAGGTTATACAGTATGGGATTGTACTTCCCCAGCCTTCTTAAAAGAAGATGCTATTGGTGTTACCCTTTGCATTCCTACTTCCTTCTGCTCCTATAAGGGCGAGGCACTGGATAAGAAGACACCACTTCTTCGTTCTATGCAGGCAGTAAACGAGCAGGCACTGCGTATCCTCCGTCTTTTCGGAAATACCACTGCAAAGCGAGTAGTTCCTTCTGTAGGACCTGAGCAGGAGTATTTCATTGTAGACCGTGCAAAATATTTACAGCGTAAAGACCTGATCTATACCGGACGTACTCTTTTCGGGGCAATGCCTCCAAAGGGACAGGAAATGGATGACCACTACTTTGGTGTTATCCGTGAGCGTATCGGTTCCTACATGAACGACTTAAATAAGGAGCTTTGGAAATTAGGTGTTCCTGCAAAAACACAGCATAACGAAGTAGCTCCTGCACAGCATGAGCTGGCACCGATCTATGAAGGTGTAAACCAGGCTGTAGACCATAACCAGATCGTTATGGAGACTATGAAGAAAGTGGCAGAACGCCACGGACTTGCATGCCTCCTTCATGAAAAGCCATTTGCAGGTGTCAATGGTTCCGGTAAGCATAACAACTGGTCCCTGACAGCAGATGACGGTACTAACCTGATGAACCCGGGAGATACACCTCATGAGAACATCCAGTTCCTGTTAGTTCTGGCATGCATCATCAAGGCAGTAGATATCCACGCAGACCTGTTAAGAGAATCTGCTTCCAACGTAGGAAATGATCACAGACTGGGAGCAAACGAGGCACCGCCAGCGATCATTTCTATCTTCTTAGGCGAGCAGCTGGAAGATGTCATCGATCAGCTTTGTGATACTGGTGAGGCAACTCACTCCAAGCAGGGCGGAACCTTAAAAACAGGTGTTGATATCCTTCCTGACTTTGATAAAGACGCAACCGATAGAAACAGAACCTCTCCGTTTGCATTTACAGGAAACAAGTTCGAGTTCCGTATGGTAGGTTCTTCCGACTCTATTGCATCTGCAAATACAGTATTAAATACCATTATCGCTGAAGCCTTCAAGGAAGCAGCTGACAAGCTGGAGAAGGCAGATAACTTTGATATGGCTGTACATGACCTGATCAAGGAAACCCTGGCAGCTCACAAGAGAGTTGTATTCAATGGAAATGGTTATTCCGATGAGTGGGTAGCAGAAGCTGAGAGAAGAGGACTTCCAAACATCAAGTCTATGGTAGATGCTATTCCGGCACTGATCACAGACAAGGCTGTAAAGCTGTTTGAAGAATTCGGCGTATTCACAAAGACCGAGCTGGAGTCCAGAGTAGAAGTTGAGTATGAAGGCTATGCAAAGGCGATCAACATTGAAGCAAAGACCATGATCGATATGGCTGGAAAGCAGATCATCCCGGCTGTTATTAAATACACAACCGCTCTTGCAGCTTCCATCTCCGCAGTAAAGAGTGCTTGCCCTGAAGCAGATGTAAGCACCCAGACAGAGCTTCTGTTAGAGACCTCTGATCTTCTGGCAGAAACAAAACTGGCTCTTGCAAAACTGACTGAAATTACTGAAAAGAGCGCAGCAATGGATGGCGGCAAAAACCAGGCAGTTGCTTACCATGAGGAAGTAGTTCCTGCAATGGCAGCATTAAGAACTCCGGTAGATAAACTGGAAATGCTGGTAGACAAAGAATTATGGCCAATGCCAAGCTACGGCGACCTGATCTTTGAAGTTTAAATACATATGATGATACCAGGGTCAAAAGGTCATAAATCCGGTGCAAGCTTGCTTGCAGGAGGATTTATGACCTTGGGACCCGCCAAAAACATGAGTAAGGAGCCATTTTTTGAAGAAAAATGAGCGGATTACGAATGTTTTTAGAATTGGGATTTCTGACCTTTTGACCCTGGTATCATACATATCGGAATCATAAATAAAATGCCCTTCTGGTGATATATAGCGTATCACTAAAGGGCATTTTATTTATGCCATTGTTTACCTTGCATTTTAAACTTCCTGTGCTATAATGTTCACATGTATTAAAAAACGATTGAAAATGAACATACAAACAGGAAAAGGAGTCAGAATTTATGGACCGACAGGCATTGGTATGCAGAAATATACTGGAAAAACCGGACATCACACAGCGGGAAATGGCAAAAAACATGGATATTTCCCTGGGAACAGTCAATGGACTGGTAAAGGAATGTCTGGCAGAGGGATATATTGCAGAGGAAGAAAATGGGAAAGAAAAACATCTTATTCTTCTGGAAAAGGGAAAAGAGCTTTTAAAGCCCTATAAAGTAGACGGAGCACTGATCATTGCAGCCGGTTTTGGATCCCGCTTTGTGCCACTTACTTTCGAAACCCCAAAGGGTCTTCTGGAAGTTTTTGGTGAGCGCATGATCGAACGTCAGATCAAACAGCTCCATGAAGTGGGAATCTACGACATTACCATTGCAGTAGGCTATTTAAAAGAAAAATTTGAATATCTTATTGATAAATTTGATGTGAGACTGTTATACAATCCGGAGTATTCCTGTAAAAATACTCTGGCTACGGTATACAGGGCCAGAAAGTTTTTAAAGGGCCGGAATGTATACATTCTTTCATCTGATAACTGGATGCGGGAAAATATGTACCATTCTTATGAATGCGGCGCCTGGTACAGCGCAGCCCACGAAGAAGGGAAGACAAAGGAATGGTGCTTTACCTTCAATAAAAAAGGACATATCAGCGATGTGAATGTAGGTGGAAAAGATGCATGGTTTATGTATGGTCCCGTGTATCTTTCCAGAGAGTTCTCAGCCAGGTTCCTTCCTGTTTTAGAGGCTTATTACCAGATCCCGGGAACCGAGCAGTTCTACTGGGAACAGCCTTATATAGATATGTTAAAGGGAGAAGCAAAACACCGTCTGGAAAAAGAGGACAAAGAGCTGTTAAAACAGACAGAAGAAGCCTGTGGTGTTCCTGCATCTAAATGGGATCAGATCGAAATGGACATCAACCGTCAGCCGGATGACCAGGTATATGAATTTGAAAACCTGGAAGAGCTGCGCCTGTTTGATACCCATTACCAGAACCACTCTGATAATGAAGCAATGGAGCTGGTGGCAGAAGTGTTCCACGTTCAGGAATCCCAGATCACAGACATTAAATGCTTAAAATCCGGAATGACCAACAAATCATTCCTGTTCCGCACTGGAGATCATCACTGTATCTGCCGTATTCCGGGATCGGGCACAGAACTTCTTATTAACAGAGAGCAGGAAAAAGAAGTTTACGATGCCATCCGTCCTTTAGGTATCACAGAACATGTGCTGTATCTGAATCCGAAGACTGGTTATAAGATCTCTGAATACTATGAAAATACCCGCAATGCCAGCGCCGATAACTGGGATGATATGAAGCTTTGTATGGATATGGTGCGAAAGCTCCATGAAGCAGGCTTAAAAGTAGGCCACAGCTTTGATATCAGAGAACGGATCAGCTCTTACGAGAAGCTTTGTCTGGAACATGGCGGTATTCCTTTTGAGGATTACAGCCAGGTCCGTGAATGGGTAAACCGGCTGCTGGATGCGCTGGATAAAATGCAACTTCCACAATGTTTGTGCCATATTGACGCAAATGTGGATAACTTCCTGATCTTCCCGGATCACAGTGCAAAACTTCTTGACTGGGAATATGCAGGCATGTGCGATCCGTTAATGGATGTTTCCATGTGCGCTATCTATTCTTATTATGAAGAAGAACAGACCGAAAAATTGCTGGAACTGTACTTACAGCGAAGACCGGATGACAGAGAGCGGTTCATTACCTATGCAGATGCGGCTTTGGGCGGTTTCCTCTGGTGCTTATGGGCTGTATACAAGGCAAGTCTGGGAGAAGAATTTGGAGAGTATACCATTATCATGTACCGGTATGCAAAACGATATTATAAGAAACTGATGAAGGAACTGCCGCAGTTCTTTTAGAGATCCCAACTGCCAGGTTTCAGAAAATTGTAATAAAAATGTTAATCATGGAAAGTTCATTTGTGATATACTTGATTAAGAACAAAAAAACTGACCGAACAGTGAAAACAGATCAGTGGAAAGCAGATTAGCAAAAGCAGAATAGTGAAAAGCAGATCAGCAAAAGCAGAACAGTGAAAAGCGGATCAGTGAAAAACATAGAAAAGAAAAAGAGATCACGATACACAAATAACAGGAGGAGAGACATGGGACGTAAAAAATATTTTGCAGCCCTTGCAGCAGCCGGTATGATCGGTGCTATGGCAGTGGGATCAGCGTTCAATTCATACGCCGCAGATGGCTGGACCAAGTCAAATGACCACTGGACCTACATTTATCAGGGCAAGACATATACAGGCTGGCTGGAAACCAGCGAGGGAAAATATTATATGGACCTTTCCGATGGACATATGACTACCGGATTTAAACAGATTGACGGAAAATGGTATTTCTTCCGTCCAAACGGTGTAATGGCCCAGAACCGCTGGGTAAATCCGGAATATGGCAAATGGTATTACTTTTTAGATGACGGCACCATGGTTACTGGCTGGTTAAAAATCGGAAACGATTATTATTTTATGCGTGGTGATGGCTCTATGGGAACCGGCTGGCGCCAGATGGAAGGCTCCTGGTACTATTTCCAGAGCAACGGTAAGTGCGTGGTAAATTCCTGGGCACAGATCAAAAATAACTGGTATCTGTTCGGAACAGATGGAAAGATGATGACCGGCTGGGCAAAAGTTGACACAGATTACTATTATCTGAATACAGATGGCCGTATGCTTACTGGCTGGCTTACTGACAGCGAAAGCAGCAAATACTATATGGATCAGAGCAATGGAAAGATGAGCGTAGGCTGGAAACAGATCGATAATGCATGGTATTACTTTAATACCAATGGACATATGATGACCGGCTGGATCCAGGTAGATAATAAGATCTATTACATGAACCCGTCTAATGGCGGAAAGATGACTGCAGGAACCTCTCTGGAGATCAGCGGAACTACCTATAACTTTGATGCAAGCGGTGCATGCCAGAATGCAAGCGGCGTATCTGCACAGACACCGGCAAGCAGTACCTCCAGTTCTGGCGGTGTAACAGGTGAAAATGGCGGACCTGGCGTAAAGAAAAATTCTGCTTCCAGTAATGGACCTTCCGGAAGCAATCCGGCAAACCCGTCAGGGACCACATCCAGCTCTGATACCTTAGTGGCAGGACGTACAGACGGACCAGGCTGATAAGAGGGATTTCGTAAACAAAGGATCAGATGTTCTCCCGGAATCCGGGAGGACATTCATATAATGGGGGATGTCAGACAGGCGACATCCCCTTTTTCAGGAGAAAAATATGAATCGTACAGATAAAATGATAAAGCGCTGCCGGGCACTGGCATTGGCAGGCGTTTTGGGACTTGCAAGCCTGGGAAATGCTGTTCCTGCACTGGCAGCTGGTCCGGGAGATGACGCTTCCCGTGTAACAGAGATCTCTGCCGGAGGACCTGGAGATCCAGGAAATAAGACTTCTTCCAATTCCACACCAAATACCAATAATTCAAACAATAACAATAATACCAATAATTCAAACACTTCCTCCAGTGACACTACTGCAAATGCCAATGCCTGGAAGAAAGTAAACGGTACCTATCAGATGCCAGACGGAAGTGCCATCCAGAATGTGCTCCATCGTGGAATTGACGTATCCAGATGGCAGGAAGAGATCAACTGGAGCCAGGTGGCAAAGGATGATATTTCCTTTGTTATGCTGGGAACACGTTCAAAAGGGGCGGTAGATCCATATTTCCACAAAAATATCCAGAATGCAGCTGCCAATGGTATTAAAGTAGGCGTTTATATTTATTCCCTTGCAACTACCACAGATATGGCAGTCCAGGAAGCAGATTTTGTGTTAAACCTTATTAATGATTATCCCATTTCTTATCCCGTAGCCTTTGATATGGAAGATTCCACTCAGGGAAATCTCTCAAAGTCAGAGCTGGCAGCCATTGCTAATGCGTTCTGCAAGCGGATCTCACAAGCAGGTTATTACCCCATTATCTATGCAAATGAGAACTGGCTGAAAAACAAACTGGATATGAGCCAGATGAACTATCCTGTATGGGTAGCACGTTATTCTGCCCGCCCAACCTACCAGAATCCGGTGATGTGGCAGGCAACCAGCAGTGGCTCTGTAAATGGCATCAAAACAAGAGTGGATATTGACTTTCAGTTTAAGGACTTTTCTTCTGTGATCCCCGCTGATACCTGGCGTACTATTAACGGAAAGCGTTATTATTATGCAAATTACCAGAAGCAGAAAAATGCCTGGGCGAAAGATGGGGATGACTGGTATTACATGGACAAAGATGGCCTTGCATCCACCGGCTGGATCACAGTAGCAGGCGCAAGTTACTATCTGGACACCACTACCGGAAAAATGAAGACTGGATGGCAGGCAGAAAATGGAAAATGGTACTACCTTGGAAGTAGCGGCGCTGTGAAGAAAGGCTGGATCAATGATAATGGCACCTGGTACTATACCGGCAATGACGGCGTGATGCAGACTGGCTGGATCGAGGTCAGCGGCAAACGGTATTATCTGGAAAATTCCGGGAAAATGCTTACTGGCTGGACTGGCCAGAATGGCAAATGGTATTATCTTGGCAGCTCCGGTGATATGTTAAAGGGGTGGATCAATGATAATGGCATCTGGTACTATACTGGCAGTGACGGTGTGATGCAGACCGGCTGGCTTACAGAAGCAGGCAGTAAATATTACCTGAAAGGCTCAGGTGCTATGGCAACCGGCTGGAGACAGTTAGACGGCGCATGGTATTACTTTAATGGTGATGGGCGCATGGCAACCGGTATGATCGATGCAGGTGGAATCCATTATTATCTGGATCCTTCAGATGGCCGCATGGTCGCTGGCAGGTCAATAGAGATAAACGGAACTGTTTACCAGGCTGGTGCAGATGGAGCATTAAGTGTCCAGAGCCAGGAAAATAGTGACAGTAACCAGAATAGCCAGGATCCAGGAAATACAAATACCGGCAATAATGTTGCAGGCAGCAATACAGGTAATACAGGCAATAACGTACAGATCACCCCTGTAAATCCTTCTGAAGGTTCATCAGGCAGCAGTAATTCAGGTTCCTCTTCTGATGACCAGAAAGTAACAGGCAAAAACGGAGGACCGGGAGTAAAGAAGGACTCCGCTAATACAGGAAACAGCAGTGAGATAACTACTGGTCAGGCACCAGGCTGATAAACAGGGCTGTGAAATAAGGCCCTAAAAGACATAGGACCATTCGTGCATGCGAAAGGTCCTATGTTTCTTTCAGATTGTTTAAACCTGTTGGATCCTGTTTTAACATTTGACATAAAAACAGTATTTTTCAATATTTTTCAGCATAAAATAAACAGATACCAGTCTTTAGGTGATCTGTGTCATGCATAACCGATATATAAAATATTTTCTCTTTTTACTTCTTACTACGGATCTTTTTCTGTCCGCCCTCTTCCTGAAAAATGGTCATACTGATACAGAAAAAATATTTTCCCTTCCGGTAATTTCAAAAACAGCAGGCACGCCAAAGTATATAGCGTTGACCTTTGATGATGGTCCAAGCCGGAAATATACCCCCATCTTATTAGACGGTCTGAAAGAACGTGGGGTCCATGCCACCTTTTTCCTTATGGGAAAGAACATAGAAGGAGAAGAAGACATTGTAAAGCGGATGAGTGAAGAAGGGCATCTGATCGGCAACCACAGTTATGAACATATCCAGCTGACGAAAGCAGGAGCGAAGGCGGTCTGTGAAGCGGTGGAACATACACAGGAACAGATTGAAGCTATTACAGGGAAACGCCCGGAATATATACGGCCGCCCTATGGAGACTGGAATGAAGAGCTGGAAGAAGAGATTGGAATGACACCTGTCCTGTGGTCACTGGATTCCCTGGACTGGAAGCTGAAAGATACAGGAAAGATCATTCGTCAGGTCTTGAAAGATGTAAAAGATGGGGATATTATATTATTACATGATATATTTCCTTCCTCTGTAGAAGCAGCTCTGGAATTGATCGATATACTGCAAAAGGAAGGATATGTTTTTGTAACGGCAGATGAATTACTGATCGAATGAGTCCGCAAGGAAAACAGGCGTCACTGTGCAGGTGGCATTTGTTTTTACCGGGTCATATTTTTACCGGGCCATATACGGAAGGTTCAGCCTGTGATGGCAGGCGGTGGAGCGTGTCAGCGTGGGAATCAAAGTGACGATCGGAGTAGTGATCTGAGTAATAATATCAGTGGCAACAAGTACATAGCGAAAAGGTATGGAGAGAAAATAAATGGATTTATTTGATTATATGAGAGAAAATGCCATGGAAAAAGAGTCCCCCCTGGCATCCAGGCTCCGTCCCCGGACACTGGACGAAGTAGTGGGGCAGCAGCATATCATTGGAAAAGATAAGCTGCTTTACCGGGCGATCAAGGCAGATAAACTGGGATCTGTTATATTTTATGGTCCCCCAGGCACAGGAAAGACCACTCTTGCAAAGGTCATTGCCAATACCACACAGGCTGATTTTAAACAGATCAATGCCACAGTAGCTGGCAAAAAAGATATGGAAGAAGTGGTTTCAGAGGCAAAAAACAATATGGGAATGTACGGACGGCGGACGATCCTCTTTGTAGACGAGATCCACCGTTTCAATAAAGGCCAGCAGGACTATCTTCTTCCCTTTGTAGAAGACGGTACCTTGACGCTGATCGGCGCAACAACGGAAAATCCCTACTTTGAGGTCAATGGGGCGCTTCTTTCCAGATCCCGTATTTTTGAGTTAAAGCCACTGGAAAAAGAGGATATCAAGGAGCTGATCCACAGGGCAGTTACTGATACAGAACGTGGTATGGGCACTTACCGGGTAAAGCTGGATGAGGATGCTGCAGATTTTCTGGCAGATACAGCCAACGGTGATGCCAGAGCAGCCTTAAATGCCATTGAACTGGGTGTTCTCACTACCGGGCGCAGTGAAGATGGTCTGATACATATTGACCTGGCAGCTGCCCAGGAATGTATACAGAAGCGGGCAGTGCGCTATGATAAAGACGGGGACAACCATTATGATACGGTTTCCGCCTTCATTAAAAGTATGCGGGGCTCAGACCCGGATGCAGCTGTTTATTATCTGGCCCGTATGCTGTATGCAGGGGAAGATATTAAATTTATTGCCAGGCGTATTATGATCTGCGCTTCCGAAGATGTGGGAAATGCAGATCCACAGGCGTTAAGCGTGGCAGTGAGTGCTTCCCTTGCAGCAGAGCGCATCGGACTTCCTGAAGCCCAGATCATCCTTTCCCAGGCGGCTTCCTATGTAGCCTGTGCCCCAAAGAGCAATGCTTCCTATATGGCGATCCAGAATGCCATGGAAAATGTAAAGACTACCCGCACCATGCCGGTACCTGTTCATCTTCAGGACCGTCATTATAAGGGTGCTGCAAAATTAGGACATGGCGAAGGCTACAAATATGCCCACGATTACCCGAAACATTATGTAAACCAACAATATCTTCCTGATGGTATGGAAGGCACGATTTTTTATGAACCATCGGATAATGGATACGAAAAGCAGATAAAAGAGCATATGAAATGGTTGAAAGAGTAGCATTTTCGTACTATAATAAGTAAAGAAAAACAGCCTGCAGTTCATTCTGCCTGCAGGCTCTGTCTATTTATTTTAAGGAAATTTCTGTATCTGGAAAAAATCCCGTTGTTTACAATATGAAAAATTATATACATTGCGATCATGAATGCATAACAGATAGGAGAATAATATGCGTGAAAAATTAGAAACATTGTCCCTTACTACCCTGAAGGATCTGGCAAAACAAGAGGGGATAAAAGGTATCAGCGGTCTCCGCAAGGCTGAGATCATCGACCTTTTATGCGAACAAGAAGAGAAAGGAAAGCAGGAAAAAGAGACAGCAGCACCAGCACCGGCAAAGCAGGTCCCGGCGCCCAAAACGCAGGAAAACCGTGTTCAGGAGACCCGCCCACAAAGCTCCCGTTATCAGGAAAGTCATGAACAGGAGAACCGTTCCCAGGAAAACCGTGAAAACCGCAGTCAGGACAACCGTTCCCGTGACAACCAGAGAAATAACAGAAGCTATGAGCGTTACGGTCAGACCCGTCCTCAGATCCGTACCTACGGAAACAACAATTACAACAATAATCGATACAACAATAACAACAATTACAGCAACAATAGCAATAACAGCAACAATAACAATAATTACAATAATAACAGCAATAATAATAACAATAGCGGAAATAGCAGCAGCTATCGTGACAATTCCGATTCCTGTACTGCAGCTGCTCAGTCCCAGACAGCAGCTTCTACCAGTCAGGGCTATTCTGCCCAGAATCAGACCTATGGACAGAATAACAGTCAGAATATGGATAATCAGGAGCGCATGACAAGACCGGAATACAGAAATGATGCCATGGGGCTGACTACACAGGACATGACGGAATTAGACAGTGGTATCGAGGCAAACGGTATCTTAGAGGTCATGCCTGACGGTTTCGGTTTCATTCGCTGTGAAAACTTCCTTCCAGGTGAAAATGACGTTTACGTAGCACCGTCCCAGATCCGCCGTTTCAACTTAAAGACCGGTGATATCATTATCGGAAACAGAAGAATAAAAGCAGCTACAGAAAAATTTGCCGCACTTCTTTATATTAAAACAGTCAATGGTTATCCCTTAAGTGCCACAGAAACAAGACCAAACTTCGAGGACCTGACCCCGATCTTCCCAAATCAGCGTCTCCATATGGAAAATCCAAGAGAGAAGACCACTGTTGCCATGCGTGTGTTAGATCTGCTGGCACCTATTGGTAAAGGACAGCGTGGTATGATCGTTTCCCCGCCAAAAGCAGGTAAGACTACTCTCTTAAAACAGGTGGCAAAGGCCATTACCACCAATCATCCGGATATGCATCTGATGATCCTGCTGATCGATGAGCGTCCTGAGGAAGTAACAGACATTAAGGAAGCTATTGTAGGGCCAAATGTAGAAGTTATTTATTCCACCTTTGACGAGCTTCCGGAGCGTCACAAGCGTGTATCTGAAATGGTCATTGAGCGGGCAAAACGTCTGGTAGAGCATGGAAGAGATGTTATCATCCTTTTAGACAGTATCACCCGTCTGGCAAGAGCCTACAACCTGACAGTTGCGCCAAGCGGCCGTACACTTTCCGGAGGTCTTGATCCGGCAGCGCTCCATATGCCGAAACGCTTCTTCGGTGCAGCAAGAAATATGCGTGAAAAAGGCAGTCTGACCATTCTTGCAACTGCCCTGGTAGATACCGGAAGCCGTATGGATGACGTAGTTTACGAGGAATTTAAGGGTACCGGCAATATGGAGCTGGTACTGGACCGCAAGCTGTCTGAAAAACGTATATTTCCGGCTATTGACATTTTAAAATCAGGTACCAGAAGAGACGATCTGCTCCTTACAAAAGAAGAGGCAGAGGCAGTGGATATTATCCGCAAAGCTACCAATTCCCTAAAGCCGGATGAGGCAGTAGAAAAGATATTAGACCTCTTTGCAAAGACCAGAAACAACCGGGAATTTGTGGAGATGGTAAAGAAGATTCGCTTCTTCTAAGACTTTCTTTTTTATGTGCGATATAGTATAATAAAAAACATGAATTAGGGGGGGATGTCAAAGACCTTTTGACTCCAAATCTAATTCAGGAGGAAAGATAAGTAACTAAAAATACAATTAAATGTGAACAAATAGGTTCAAATATACTCAAAATCCAGAGTATTCGTTTGTGCTAACGTCAAAGCAGTCGGAAACGTCGAGAAGTAACCAGTGCAAGTTGGAACAGCCTTGCTAATTATAGGATAGAACCTTGATGGTGACGTTTGGACAATGGTAGAAGTCTACGAAAACCAAGTAGCAAAACATAAAATATTAAGAAAGGAAAAACTACTTAGATGAAATCTGTATCTAATCAAATATATGAATTTACAGATGTGTACCGATGGCTAAGTCGGGAATTTACGACTGTGGAGTGTACAAGAACTTGTGAGTAGTGTGTTACTTTTAACCACCAAAGCATACACGTTGAAACAGTAACTATAAATCGTGAGATTATAGCAAATCATCTAGCATATGCACATTTGTATATGTTTTTAGTAGCAGGGAGTATGTTATAATGAAAGATTACATGAAGATATACCAGGAATGGTTATCAAACCCTTATTTTGACGAGGCTACAAAGGAAGAGCTGCGCGCCATTGAAGGAAATGAAAATGAGATCAAAGAGCGTTTTTATATGGACCTTGAGTTTGGGACCGCTGGTTTAAGAGGTATCATCGGTGCAGGCATCAACCGTATGAATATTTACGTAGTAAGACGTGCTACCCAGGGACTTGCAAATTATATTATCAAGCAGGGAGCAGCAGACAAAGGCGTAGCGATCGCATACGACTCCCGTCATATGTCCCCGGAATTTGCTATGGAAGCAGCTATGACCTTAGCAGCAAACGGTATCAAGGCATATAAGTTTGAATCCCTTCGTCCAACACCGGAATTGTCCTTTGCAGTACGTGAGCTGGGCTGCGTAGCAGGTATCAATATCACAGCAAGCCATAATCCGCCGGAATACAATGGCTATAAAGTATACTGGGAAGATGGCGCACAGTTTACACCTCCTCATGACAAAGGCGTTACAGAAGAAGTTCTGGCTATTGAAGATCTGTCTACAGTAAAGACCACAGACGAGGCTTCTGCAACAGCAGCAGGTCTGTACCAGGTGATCGGCCAGGAGATCGATGATAAATACATCGCCCAGGTAAAGGCTCAGGTAGTAAACCAGAAGGCCATTGATGAGATGCAGGATCAGATCACTATTGTATACACACCTCTTCACGGAACAGGAAACATTCCTGCAAGAAGAGTTATGAAAGAGATCGGATTTACCCATGTATACGTAGTCCCAGAGCAGGAGCTGCCAGATGGTGATTTCCCAACTGTAAGCTATCCAAACCCGGAAGCAAAAGAGGCATTTGAGCTGGGCTTAAAGCTGGCAAAAGAGAAAAATGCAGATCTGGTACTGGCTACTGACCCGGATGCAGACCGTCTCGGTGTATATGTAAAAGATACTAAGTCCGGCGAATATATCCCGTTAACAGGAAATATGTCCGGTTCCCTGCTGTGTGAGTACGTGCTCAGCCAGAAGCAGGCAGCTGGAAAGATCCCTGCAGACGGCCAGGTAGTTAAATCCATAGTTTCCACCAACCTGATCGATGCAGTAGCAAAAGCCTACGGTGCAGAACTGATCGAGGTTCTTACCGGATTTAAGTGGATCGGAAAGCAGATTTTAAAGAATGAGACTACCGGACATGGTACATACCTTTTCGGAATGGAAGAAAGCTACGGCTGCCTGATCGGAACCTATGCCCGTGATAAGGACGCTATTTCCGCAACAGCCGCTCTTTGCGAGGCAGCTGCATACTACAAGCAGAAAGGCATGACCTTATGGGATGCCATGATCGCCATGTATGAGAAATACGGCTATTACAAAGACGCGGTAAAGGCTATCGGCTTATCCGGCATCGAAGGACTTGCAAAGATCCAGTCCATTATGGAAACACTGAGAAATAATACCCCAACTGAAGTTGGCGGTTACAAAGTAACTTCTGCAAGAGACTACAAGTTAGACACCATCAAAGATATGGCAACCGGCGAAGTGAAGCCAATCGGACTTCCTTCTTCCAACGTTCTTTACTATGACCTGGAAGACGGCGCATGGATCTGCGTAAGACCATCCGGCACTGAGCCAAAGATCAAATTCTACTTCGGCGTAAAGGGAACCTCTCTGGAGGATGCAGAAGAGAAAGAAAATGCACTTGGCGCAGCTGTTATGGCTATGGTTGATAAGATGATGTAATGAGCGCAGGGAAAAACAAGCGGCTGCGTTAGCAGACATTTGTTTTTCACAAGCCATTAACGAACGAATCGCCTGCGTAAGCAGGCAGTAGAGCGCGAATGCGCGGGATTCGTGAGTATAAGATATAATGAGCGCAGGGAAAAACAAGCGGCTGCGTTAGCAGACATTTGTTTTTCTAGGGCCATTAACGAACGAATCGCCTGCGTAAGCAGGCAATAGAGCGCGAATGCGCGGGGCTCATAAGTATACCTGGCAAACGCAAAAACCCCCAGAACGGAAAATTCACATTCTGGGGGTTATTTTTTGCACTTTTCTCGCCAGTCACCGGCGGGAATATAATATCTTACTTTTTCTTATTCTCAGCTGCTTCCCTCAATTCCTTTAAAGCTGCTGCAAACCGTATAGAAGATGCAGAAGGATTTCCACGCAGAATACTTTTGTGGTAGAAATTCATATGTTTCGTCATATCCTGACGCTTCTTTGCCAGTTCCGCTATCCGGCTATTCATAGCTGCCAGACGTTCATTGCGGCTGGCTGCCATAGATGCTTTTATATTTCTGGCAGTCTCCATCCTGGAGGCAGCTTCTTCACGGTACTGAGACGCTTTTTCATCAGCAAGTTCCTTTAACTGGGCAGCTTTTAATGCAGTCTCATACCGCAGTCTGGCAGTCCGCTCCGTTGTCTCATATTTCAGCTGGGCTGCACGCTGGGCAGTCTCATTTCGCAGCAGTGCAGCTTTTCCGGCTGCTTCTACACGGAGAGTTTCCAGCTTCATAGCAGTATCTTCTTTTGCTTCTTCCAGTTTCTGCTCTGTTTCTGTCTTCAATAATGCCAGCTGTACCTGAACATCATCCAGTTCCGCTTTCATCTTTGTCATGGCATCCAGAACCTTGGCAAGATCCAGGGCAGTACGTACAGATTCTGCAGTATCAATAATGAAAACCACTGTGACCACGGACAAACATGGGATGCCGATCATAGTTGGAACATGAAGCACCCATCGTTCAATAGGCTTGTGGATCACCTCAGTGAGAAAAATCGTCAAAAATCCCCATGCAACAGAAGAGGAAAGACAGATATATCCATTTAAGTTAAAAGGCTGGTTGCTGTAATCCCAGTATTTCATCTTAAACAGCCGTTCCATTCCCCATCCGGTCACATATTCCAGGACCGTAGCCCCGATCACACCGGAAATATAAACCATGACCAGACTGCTTTTAAATGGAAGAGATACCCACAGCATCATCACCGCTCCCGTGCCATAAAGAGGCAGCATAGGAAGCCGCAGAAAACCGCGGTTTACAAATTGCCGCTGCTTCAGGGATACATAAGAAGATTCAAAGATCCATCCGAAAAAGCAATATATATAGAAGAAACTCAGCCATTGATACCAGGTGTATTCGTACATAAGTTGTCCATCCTTTGTTGTATTTTCTTGCGAGGGGTCACTCACGAATCCCGCGCATTTGCGCTCTACTGCCTGCTAACGCAGGCGATTCGTTTGTTAATGGCCCTAGAAAAACAAATGTCTGCTTGCGCAGCCGCTTGTTTTTCTTTTGGGCTCATTATATCATATTCACTACCACTTCACTACCCGGTCGATCAATTTTTGCTGCTCTTCTGAAGACCGGGTCAGGTAGATCCGTGTAGTCTCAATACTTTCATGTCCCATCAGATCTGCCAGCAGGGAAATATCATTAAACTTCTCCAGAAAATTCTTAGCAAACCGGTGCCTGAAAGAGTGAGGATAAACCTGTTCAGAGGGGATCCTATACCGTTTTGCCAGTACCTTTAACTGGGAATGGATACCTCTGGCAGTGATCACCTGTCCATTTCTCCCTGTAAAAATATAACCGGAAATGATGTCACGCCTTTTCAGCCATATTTCCGCTTCTTCACAAAGAGCAGCAGGAAAATAAATACGCCTCATTTTGCCGCCCTTTGAATACAGATCCATCATCCCAAGTTTTACATGCTCCGCCTTTATTTTCAAAAGTTCACTGACCCGCATTCCCGTTGCTCCTAAAAAACGTACTACAAAATACCAGAACCAGTTTTCATCCCTTTTCAGCTTCTTTTTTAGTATCTCATAGTTCCTTTTAGATATTACATTGTCAATAAAAGTCTTCTGCTGGTATTTTACGGCAGGAAGTTTAAAAGATGAAATTTCCAGATATTGCAAATACTGATTCATGCCATGGATATGTACATTTACAGTAGCAGGACGGTAATGCTCCAAAAGCCATGCTTTATGAGCCTGGAGGTTTTCAGGGTTAATCGCATCAGAATGGGAGAAAAAGTGGCGGACAGCCAGAAGATAAATACGAATCGTATTATCAAAAGCTCCTTTGCGGAGCAGAAAGTCCTTAAAAAGGGTCAGTTCCAGGTCGTTGGATAGTGTATTTTCAGATCCGTTTTCTTCAAACCTGGTATTATCTGAGGGAAAAATAAATGTAGTTTCCATGTAATGCACCCCCTGTCATTACCAGTTTACAACCTGATTAACAATACGGTACTGTTCCCGGCTGCTGCGCCGCAGGTAGATCCGTGTGGTTTCAATGCTGTCATGCCCTAAAAGATCCGATAACAGGGCAATATCCGGACATACTTCAATAAAATTCTTTGCAAACCGGTGCCTGAAAGAATGAGGGTACATAACATCCGGGTCAATGCCGTATCTTGCTGCAAAAACCTTTAACTGGAAACGGATACCGGAAGCAGATAAGGGAGCTCCAAACCGGTTTAAAAATAAGATCCCATCCGGACGCTGGGAAAACCCGGGCCATTCCTTAAAAGCTGTTTGCAAAACAGCCGGAATGTAAACTCTGCGCAGCTTATTCCCTTTAGAATAAATATCCCGGTATCCCTTTTTTACATCTTCAACATCAAACAATACCAATTCGCTGATACGCACCCCGGTAGCAGTCATAAGCCGTATAAGAAAATAATAATTATATTCCCCATCTTCCCGTAAGCGCTGTTTTAAAAACTCATAATCTGCCTGACTGATGATCTGTTCCAAAAATCCTTTCTGCTGCACATGGACCATAGAGACCGGACACAGGGAGCTTTCCCTGTAACGTACAAAACAGTTCATGGCACGAAGCCGCAGGTTGACAGTCTGTGGTTTATAACGTTCAATAAGAAATACTTTATAAAGCTGCAGATTTTTATCCGTCAGCTGGGGATACAGCCCGTAAAACTGTTTCACAGCATAAGAATAAGCTTTGATTGTCTGCTCCGACATATTCTGTTCCACCAAAAACCGCCGGAATTGTGCCTGCGTCCGTTTACCTGCTGTACTTACACCATTCTCATTCATCTGTCCTGTCATAAAAATATCCTCCTTATGTGAAATATGTTCATGCAGAAAACCTGCATTAATTACAATCCTAGAAGATATTTTACAAAAATACAAAAACATAAAAAAACCCCGCTCTGCTTACGCAGAACGGGTTATCGTATTTTTAGAGGGTTATAAAATTATTTAGGGGGGCCGGACGGATTCCTCCGTCCGGTATGAGTATGAAAAAGCTTTGTGATTTCAAGTAACCACTTGAAACAAAGGCCTTGTCCGCCTCTCGGTGGACGCTTATTATAATACGGAATAAATGTGTCTAAAAAATGTACATAATATAAAAAAACCATAAAGAATATAAATAAGTGAAAAAAACCTTTGAAAACTTTTCAAGATTGTATATAATAGAAGAAACTTCAGTCTGCTCTGAGGCGTATTCGTCATGCTTAAAGCGCAGGCCCTTTTTTGAGTTATATTTAAGAAACTACTACAAGAAACTTTTCGTGACCCCACAATTTAGGAGGAAATAACTATATGTTTTCAATGATGTCCAATGACATTGGAATTGACTTAGGAACCGCCAGTATCCTTGTATATATCAAGGGAAAAGGCGTTGTATTAAAAGAACCGTCTGTAGTTGCCATTGACCGTGATACCAACAAGATCATGGCTATCGGAGAAGAAGCACGTCTGATGATCGGACGTACACCTGGTAATATTGTAGCAGTCCGTCCGCTTCGTCAGGGCGTTATCTCTGATTACACCATTACCGAGAAAATGATGAAATACTTCATCAACAAGGCAGTAGGCAAGAGAACACTGCGCAAGCCCCGCATCAGCGTTTGTATCCCAAGTGGCGCTACTGAAGTAGAAAAGAAGGCAGTAGAAGATGCTACTTACCAGGCTGGTGCCCGTGAGGTTGCTATCATCGAAGAGCCTGTAGCAGCAGCTATCGGTGCAGGCATTGATATTGGTAAGGCATGCGGAAACATGATCGTAGATATCGGCGGCGGTACTGCAGACATTGCAGTTATCTCCTTAGGCGGACCTGTAGTCAGCACCTCTATCAAGATCGCAGGTGATGACTTCGATGAAGCTTTAGTCCGTTATATGAGAAAGAAACATAATCTCCTTATCGGTGAACGTACTGCAGAGGAGATCAAGATTAATATCGGTGCTGCATACCGCAGACCGGAAGTACAGACGATGGAAGTAAGAGGACGTAACCTGGTAACCGGACTTCCAAAAACCATTGTAGTTACTTCTGATGAAACTTTGGAAGCCTTAAGAGAGCCGGCACTCCAGATCGTAGATGCTGTACACAATGTACTTGAGAGAACTCCACCAGAGCTGGCAGCCGACATTTTTGACCGCGGTATCGTAATGACCGGTGGCGGCTCCCTTCTTAGCGGACTGGATGCCCTGATCGAAGAAAAGACAGGTATTACCACTGTGATCGCAGAAGATCCGCTGACAGCAGTAGCTATCGGTACAGGTAAATTCATTGAATTTGCACACGGTATGACCTCCGCACTGGAATCATCCATGGGAATCGGCGGCGGAAGAAACGATAAAGAAGATTATTGAGCGCAGGGTTCGTGAATATACAACATGATTGGCCGGGCTGCCGCAGCAATGCGGCGGCCTTTTTAAATATTTATGACTGTTTTTTATAGAAACAAAATCTGGGCACAACTGACAAAAAATCTTCTCGCAAAATCAAGTACAAAAAGATTCCGAAAGTACATTACACAAATGCAGAGGAAAGAAAAATGGCAACCATAACAGGATTTATTGAAAGAATTAAATTCAGGAACGAAGAAAATGGCTATACGGTCATGTCTGTTACAGATCAGAGTGATGGCGATGAGGTCATTATGGTAGGTACACTTTCCTATGCGGCTGAAGGAGATATGATCCAGGCATCGGGGCGCATGATCGAACATCCTGTATACGGTGAACAGCTACAGATCGAAAGCTATGAAATGAAAACACCACAGGATGCAGAGTCCATGGAGCGTTATTTAGGTTCCGGTGCTATCAAAGGTATTGGCGTGGCGCTGGCAGCCCGGATCGTCCGTCATTTCAAGGCTGACACCTTCCGGGTCATGGAAGAAGAACCGGAACGCCTTTCCGAAGTAAAAGGCATCAGTGAGAAAATGGCAATGGCCATTGCCCAGCAGGTAGAAGAGAAAAAAGGTATGCGGGAAGCCATGATGTTCCTGCAAAATTATGGTATCACATTAAATCTTGCAGCCAAGATCTATCAGGAATATGGTCCAAAGCTGTATAGCATAATCAAAGAAAATCCCTATAAGCTGGCAGATGACATTCCCGGCGTTGGCTTTAAAATGGCAGATGAAATAGCTGAAAAAGCAGGTATTTTCACGGACTCCGATTACCGTATCAAAGCAGGCCTTTTGTACATCCTTCTTCAGGCATCAGCCAACGGCCACACCTATCTTCCACAGAAAGAGCTGTTTTCCCAGGCTGCTGATTTACTGAAGGTTGAGCCCTCAGCCATGGAAAAACATCTTATGGATATGCAGATCGACCGGAAAGTAGTGGTAAAAACAGTTCCGGACAGTGAACCACCGGAATATCTGGTGTATTCTTCCCATTATTATTACCTGGAGCTGAACACCGCCCGCATGCTTCATGATCTGAACATCCGGGGCGATATCCCGGAAACGGAGATCCGGGCCAATCTGGCCAAAATCCAGAAACGGGATCAGATACATCTGGATGAATTGCAGGAAAAGGCAGTTTTTGAGGCAGTAAACAGCGGCCTTTTAGTGATCACCGGAGGTCCCGGTACAGGAAAGACTACCACCATCAATGCCATTATCCAGTATTTTGAAAATGAGGGAATGGAGATCCTTCTGGCTGCACCGACCGGACGCGCGGCAAAGCGGATGACAGAAACTACCGGTTATGAGGCCCGTACCATTCACAGAATGCTGGAGCTGGTTCCTTCTGGCATCCCGGATTCCGGTTCCATGGCAGGAAATAATGCTTCCGGGAAAAATACCTCCTTTAGCTCCGGCGGCATGCATTTTGACCGGAATGAAGAAAATCCGCTGGATGCAGATGTGATCATTATTGATGAAATGTCTATGGTAGACATCAGCCTGATGCATTCCCTCCTTCGGGCAGTAAACGTAGGAACCCGCCTCATATTGGTAGGTGATGTAGACCAGCTTCCAAGTGTAGGCCCCGGAAATGTACTTCGCGACATCATCGATTCCGGCTGTTTTAATGTAGTAAAGCTAACCCATATTTTCCGTCAGGCGGCCCAGAGCGACATTATTGTAAATGCTCACAAGATCAATGAGGGGGAGCGGGTAGACCTGGCAAAGCGCAGCAGGGACTTCCTCTTTATCCGCAGGGAAAATCCAGATGCAGTCATCAGCGCAGCTATCACGCTGATCCAGCAGAAGCTTCCAGACTATGTCCACGCACAGCCTGGGGATATCCAGGTAATGACGCCTATGCGAAAAGGTGCTCTTGGAGTAGAACGCTTAAACCAGATCCTGCAAAATTACTTAAATCCCCCGGATCCATCCAAAAAAGAGAAAGAATCCGGCGGCATTATCTACCGTACCGGCGATAAGGTAATGCAGATCAAAAATAATTACCAGATGGAATGGGAGATACGCAGTAAATACGGCATCCCCACAGATAAAGGGGCCGGTGTATTCAACGGTGATATGGGTATTATCCGTGAGATCAATGAATACGCGGAAAATCTTATCGTAGAATTTGATGAGGGGAAAATGGTAGAATACAGCTTCAAACAGCTGGAAGAGCTGGAGCTTGCCTATGCTATTACTATCCATAAATCCCAGGGAAGCGAATATCCGGCAGTGATCATTCCCATGTATTCCGGCCCGCGCATGCTGATGACCAGAAATCTGATCTATACAGCTGTGACAAGAGCACGCTCCTGTGTCTGCCTGGTTGGACGGCCAGATGCATTTTATACTATGGCAGATAACTCCATGGAGCAGAAACGTTACTGCGGTTTAAAAGCCAGGATAGAAGAAATATACGCCTGATCATAGTTGCTTATCTTTAAAATATTCTAATAAATCTAACTCTGTCTATAAGGAGAATATATGAACTTTCTGATAAATATAATACTGGACCTGTTATTTCCGCGCCGCTGTCCCGTCTGCGGCCAGATCGTCATGCCAAAAGGCAGCCTGATCTGTCCTGGATGCGTGAAAAAATTATCCTGGGTCCGGGGACCTGTATGTAAATGCTGTGGAAAAGAGATCATAAGTGGGACAATGGAATACTGTCCCGACTGTGCAGCCCATCCAAGATCATTTTCCCATGGAATGGCGCTTTTTAACTACAATGAAATATCAGCCCCGTCCCTGGCAATGGTCAAATACCACGGCCGCCGGGAATATCTGGATTTCTATGCAGAAGCAGCATACAGAAGATATGCTAAAACCATTGCCCGGTTGTCACCAGACCTGATCATCCCGGTGCCCGTCCACAAAAGCAGGCTTAAAAAACGTGGATTTAACCAGGCAGAGGAATTTGGAAAACGCCTGAGCGGATATCTGGGGATCCCTGTGTCTTCGGAGTTTCTGGTCCGTCCTAAAAAGACAGCACCTCAAAAGGATCTGGGTCCTGCATTGCGCCTTAAAAACCTGGAACAGGCATTTTTCTGTAAAAAACTGCCATCAGGTGTGAAAAAAGTTCTCCTTATTGATGATATCTATACCACGGGAAGTACGGCAGAGGCCTGTGCCAGGGCTTTGAAAAAAGCCGGAGCAGGACAGGTTTACCTTCTTGTGATCGCCATTGGCTCAGGCCGGTGACAAAAAAATTGTATAAACTGAGAAAAAACCTGAAAAAGACCAGCTATATCTCTTGACGTCATGAATATTTTTGTGTTATAGTATACGGGCGAATGGAAGATAGGTCTTTTTTTTATGCTTAAAATTAAGACCGAGAAGCAAATTGAATTACGATAATTTAATGGAGGTGGAAGTCGTGCGCACAAAAATCACACTGGCATGTACAGAATGCAAGCAGCGTAACTACAACATGACTAAGGATAAGAAAACTCATCCTGACCGCATGGAGACTAAGAAGTACTGCAGATTCTGCAAGAGACATACGTTACACAAGGAAACAAAGTAATCCTGATCAGTAAAGGACGTGAAGTTATGGAAGAAAATACAGTGAATACTGTAGAAACCACGGAAAAAGCGGCCAAGGCTGACCAGAAGACGGCTAAGAAAGAGAAAAAGCCAAGCTTTTTCAAAGGCCTGAAGACAGAGTACAAGAAGATCGTCTTCGCTGATAAGGAAACTGTTGCTAAACAGACAGTTGCAGTTGTGATCATGTCCATTTTCATCGGTGCGCTGATCGGTGTACTGGATATGGTTATGAAATTCGGTTTAAGCTTTATTCTTTAATTCAAAGGCGAGGGTGATTGTATGTCAGAAGCACATTGGTATGTAGTCCATACCTACTCAGGTTATGAAAACAAAGTCAAGGTCGACATTGAAAAGACAATTGAAAACAGAAACCTTCAGGATCAGATCCTTGAGGTATCCGTGCCTATGCTTCCTGTTGTAGAACTGAAGAATGGCGTGGAGAAAAAAGCCGACAAGAAAATGTTTCCGGGTTATGTGCTGATCAACATGGTCATGAACGATGACACATGGTACGTAGTACGCAACACCCGAGGCGTTACAGGCTTTGTTGGTCCGGGCTCCAAACCAGTTCCTCTGACTGAAGAAGAGATGGCGAGCCTTGGATTTATGAAGGAAGACGTCTTAGTCGACTTTACATTGGGAGATATGGTAACAGTTATCTCCGGTGCATGGAAAGATACAGTTGGTGCTATTAAAGCTATCAACGAAAGTAAGCAGACCATCACTATCAATGTAGAAATGTTCGGTCGTGAAACACCGGTCGAACTGGGATTTGCAGAAGTAAAGAAAATGTAAAATGGATCAGCTTTTGCGCAGCAGAAGCTGGTGGGAGGGACATTCCCGACAATACCACATAATTTTAGGAGGTGCCTAAGATGGCAAAGAAAGTAACAGGATATATCAAATTACAGATTCCAGCAGGCAAGGCTACACCAGCACCACCAGTTGGACCAGCTCTTGGTCAGCACGGTGTAAACATCGTACAGTTTACCAAAGAGTTCAACGCTAGAACAGCAGATCAGGGAGATATGATCATCCCTGTAGTTATTACCGTATATGCGGACAGAAGCTTCAGCTTCATCACCAAGACCCCGCCAGCAGCAGTTCTGATCAAGAAGGCATGCGGCTTAAAGAGCGGTTCAGGTGTTCCTAACAAGACTAAGGTAGCTGTATTAAAGAAGGCTGACCTGCAGAAGATCGCAGAGACCAAGATGCCAGACTTAAATGCTGCCAGCCTTGAGGCTGCTATGAGCATGGTAGCTGGTACTGCAAGAAGTATGGGCGTTACCATCGAAGAGTAATTAATACCGTATATATGAACGTGGGAGGGAGATTCCCCCGTCAATACCACTAGGAGGTTATTTTATAATGAAAACAGGAAAAAGATATGCAGAGGCTATGAAGAACGTAGACCGTGCTGCACTTTACGACGTAGCAGATGCAATCTCTATCGTTAAGAAGAATGCTTCTGCAAAATTTGACGAGACTGTAGAACTTCATATCAGAACAGGATGTGACGGACGTCACGCTGATCAGCAGATCCGTGGAGCTGTTGTTCTTCCTCACGGAACAGGTAAGACTGTTCGTATCTTAGTATTCGCTAAGGGTGCTAAGGCAGACGAAGCACAGGCAGCTGGCGCAGATTTCGTAGGCGCAGAAGAGCTGATCCCAAGAATCCAGAACGAAGGATGGCTGGATTTCGACGTTGTTGTTGCTACTCCTGACATGATGGGCGTTGTTGGTCGTCTGGGCCGTGTACTTGGACCGAAGGGCTTAATGCCAAACCCAAAGGCTGGTACCGTAACCATGGACGTAACCAAGGCTATCAAGGAGATCAAAGCTGGTAAGATCGAGTACAGACTTGACAAGACAAACATTATCCACGTGCCAGTAGGAAAAGCTTCCTTCACCGAGGAGCAGTTAGCGGACAACTTCCAGACGCTTATGGACGCTATCTTAAAGGCTAAGCCAAGCACCGTTAAGGGCGCATACTTCAAGAGCGTAGCTCTTACATCCACCATGGGCCCAGGCGTTAAGCTGAACGTAGCTAAGCTTACAAACTAATCAGGTGTCCTGAATAGAAATAATGAGGCTGCAGAGAATTTCGGTTCTCTGTGGTCTTTTTATTTTTCATGAAAAAGTTCACGAAAAATTATTAAAAAAGCCTCTTGACATTCATGCTCAGATATGTTATTTTATTATGCGTGTTGAATGCCCTGAGACAGCAGGTACCGTAAGGTGTAAGCTTAGAACGCCTGCCGAGGAACATACAAAACTCAAATGAGATTTTGCGTACCTCTCTGTCATTGCGGCAGGGAGGTTTTTTTATAAGATCGTGTCCTTGCTATGACGGTTTTCAATACGAAATAATATAAGGAGGTAAACCATTCATGGCAAAAGTTGAATTAAAGCAGCCAGTAGTAGACGAGATCAAGGCAATGTTAGACGGTGCAGTCGGCGCAGTTGTTGTTGATTACCGTGGTCTGACTGTAGAGCAGGATACAAAACTGCGTAAACAGTTAAGAGAAGCTGGAGTTTCTTATAAAGTATATAAGAACACTCTGATCAAGCGTGCAGCAGAAGGAACCGAGTTCGCAGCTCTGGATCCACATCTGGAAGGACCTACAGCATTAGCTGTATCTAAGGATGATGCTACAGCACCAGCTAGAATCCTGGCTGAATTCGCTAAGACCGCTCCTAAGCTGGAACTGAAGGCTTCTGTAGTTGAAGGAACCTACTATGATCAGGCTGGAACCCAGGTTATCGCAACCATTCCATCCAGAGAAGTTCTTCTTGGAAAGCTGCTTGGAAGCATCCAGTCCCCAATCACCAACCTGGCTCGCGTACTCAATCAGATCGCAGAGAAAAATGGTGGTGCAGCAGAGGCTTAATCTGCAAAATGAATTTGTGGCTCTTTTGTCTGCATAGTCCAGAAAAAGCAGCCTGAAACACAGATCCTATCGAAAAATAATTTTAAACAGGAGGAAATTAAAATGGCAAAGTTAACAACCGCTGAGTTTATCGAAGCTATCAAGGAATTATCCGTATTAGAACTGAACGATTTAGTAAAGGCATGTGAGGAAGAGTTTGGCGTATCTGCAGCAGCAGGCGTTGTAGTTGCAGCAGCAGGTGCTGGCGCAGCAGCAGCTGAAGAGAAGACCGAATTCGACGTTGAGCTGACCGAAGTTGGACCAAACAAGGTTAAGGTTATCAAGGTTGTTCGTGAAGCTACCGGTTTAGGCCTGAAGGAAGCTAAAGACGTAGTTGATGGCGCACCAAAGGTATTAAAGCAGGGCGCATCCAAGGAAGAAGCAAACGATATCAAGGCAAAGTTAGAGGCAGAAGGAGCAAAGGTTACCCTGAAGTAATCAAAGCTTACTGTGTAGACTTGTATTCAGATATAAGTGCTTTCAGAACCCGCAGGACTGTGGAAACAGTCTGCGGGTTCTTTTTTACTTCGTAAGTATTTCCAAAAGTACAATAATGCGGTTGCGTATTCTGAAAAAATAGTATATATTAGTTGAAGTTTATCGAACCGGTAAACGGATAAATAAAGAATATAAAAATAAGTGTTTACAACATACTATCGAAAAAAGACCTCAGGCCATGGAGCAAACGACTAATCATAAGGCAGCTCCTTCACCTGGGGTCTTTTTAGGGGAAGAGAGTATTTTATATACTACGGGAAAAACATCCGGTGCAAAAGCATTGCGGGTGTTTTTTTCTGCCCGGCATTATCAGATAAAATCCCGTCAGATGGCCTTTTCGGGCTGATCTGATCATCTTCGGTTAAGAAAAAAACGGATTGTACAACTATAAGTACAAAAACGGCTTAAACAGGTGGTTTTGTAATAATTACGTAAGAAAAACCACAGGTAAAAGTTATGGCTTTTTTTCGAAAATTATAATATACTATGGATTGTGAAGGAGAGGTTATTCCTCCAGGGCAAGTTATCAATATTCTCCAGAAAAAAGGAGAAAATGCAAAAAATGCAAAAAAACTATTGATAATTTTCCTTATCGGAAGTATAATCTACTCGTAATGCAATAAGGAATTTCAAAAAGT
>OGXF01000125.1_pt1 | contig 71323 bp, 73 predicted proteins | sample 1576191 | NCBI WGS metagenome assembly OGXF01 (sample SAMEA3541545, study PRJEB24748) | human gut metagenome | biome: human gut; feature: human-associated habitat; material: faeces | place: China | collected 2012
TGGAGCACCACCTTGCCAAGGTGGGGGCCGCGGGTTCGAATCCCGTCTCGCGCTTTTAATTTTGCCCGGTTTTACCGGGCTTTTTTCGTGTCATGTTGCATTTCGTGTTGCATGGCATTTTCTAAAACCTTATACCAGCCATCCGGATTGCGTTCTTTAAAGAGTTTTATGAGCTCTTCCGGTGATAGATTTTCTTTATCAGTTGCAGAGGCCTTCTCCGAATTTACAATGCTTTCAAAGTAGTTATCTATGGTATTGTCAACGCGCACACGCTCATCTGAGAAAGTCTGTGTATAAATCCTTTTCATTACCTCATCGGTTTTCCATCCACCGCGCTCCTGGGCATATTTGTCCGGAATCCTGAGCAGAGCCATAACAGAGGCGTTAAGATGCCGAAGGTCATGGAATGTGATGGGGGACATCCCATTATCATGCTGAAGTTTAATCCAGCGGTGATACAGCGCTCTGCCGCTCATCGGTACAAGTACATCACCATCTATCTGGTCGATTAGGTTCTGTATGTATGGCGGGATCTGTAAGCGGCGGTTACGTGTTGGGTTTTTAGCCAGTTCTTTACGTACTGGCTTATTGTTAATGTCTACAACTACCTCATGGATTGTAATGTAGTTTCCTGAGATAGACTTGGATTTTGTCAGCCCCCGGACCTCAGACATGGAGAAGGACAGCCAGGCAGCCAGCAATACAGGTAATTCGATATCAGTCCCTTTAATGATGTTCAGGACGGTTTTTGCCGGCGGAAGTTCCACCAGTCGGGGCGTAACAGTGGGGAGTTCTATCTGTTCAAAGTCGAGCTCATTTACACCGTATTTGTTCAGCACAGGGCGGATCAGGCCCCACTCATTGCGTACACGCTTGGCAGATATGGGCTTACCCTTTTTAGAGGGGCTGTTGGCCGGTCTGTGGGCTTCTGCGCTCAGAGCTTCCTGAAGGATTGTTATATCAATATCTTTGATGGGAGTATCCATCAGATCAGGAAAAGCATTCTTCTGGATGCACCGATAGTCTTGGAGCGTAGTGGGAGAACGGTTCAGGTTCTCTCTGGATTCAATATATTTGTCGATTGCCTGGGATAATGTGAGCTTTCCATAATCCTGCCGTTTCCGGATCTTGTCAGGTGTTTTGGACGCCTGAAACTGTGCAGCAGCCAGTTCAGCCCGTTTCCGTCCTGCCGGACTGGGATCGTCATCGGTAAAAGATTCATAGATCCTTTTGTTCTTCCATTTCTGGGTCTTTTCATCATATATTCGTTCCGTGTGGCTGTAAGCCAGACAGCGCCATGAGCCAGATGGAAGTTTCTTTGCTGTTGCCATAGTATCATTCCTCCTTAAAAATGAGCATAAAAAATACACCTGTACAGGTGTGCGGAGGTATGGTACAATGTAGGTGTCTAAGCTATATTGTGTCAGACCTCCGGGCCTGTACAGAATTTATCTAAAAGCCGTTCCTGTTGGCGCAGGGGCGGTTTTTGCTTATTTAGGATATTTCCCATGATTTGCCGCAAGTTTGGCAAATGGCAATTTTTTTATGGAATATGGTCGTAACGCTTGATTGCACTTCTGCATAATCCGATTTCTTTCGTGTAAAAGCACCCCACATTCCTAATGTTGCAAGATTCATAGCAGTACGTCCTGTATGATTAAGGGAGCGTTCGGCAAAACTCTTTTTTCGGTTTTCGGATTTTGTAATTGTTTTTTCACGAGTATCTTGCAAACTAACATGGATATTATGTCCTCCACATTTTGGACAAACTAAAGTTGGAACAGGATCGTCTGAGGACAGCCCGTATAATTCGTATTCACTTAGAGTGTATTTGTGACTACAATTTTTGCAAACAAAAGTACCGATTTCATTGTGATATCCACAATTTGGACATATGGTATAAAATGAATTTTCTGTAAGATTCGGATTTGATGGAACTTGGGGTATTACCGCAGTGGTACTATCGTTTTTATACGGTGTAATACGTCGTCCACAATTGTCACAATAATCGCCGTCTGCTTTTACAGAAGATCCACAACGAGGGCATATTATTTGTTTGAGTTTTTCAGATTCAACAGCGGCATTTTGTAAATCCTGCAATATATCTTTAGTAGGGCAACTGCAATTAGGACAAGCGGAGGCTCTGTCTGAAAATTCTTTTCCGCATTCAGGACATTTAATGAGTGCCATATATATTTCCTCTTTTTCTTTTATTTATTAAAATGCCATAGGCTATTTTAATCTCAATTCAATCAATTCCTTTGGATATCCCGTACATAATGACATCTGATCTATTGTGTATCCATTAAATTCAGCTATTAGATCATCTGAAATCAGAAGATAGGCAGCAAATAAGTTTGCCCTTCTCTCTAATCTGGAATTGAGAAGCAGTGTTTTGTTTCTGATGAAATAGCAGTTCGATTTTCGATCCAGCAAAGCATGACCTAATTCGTGGGCCATAACCAAGATCAGTTCCTCTCTGCTTAGCTGATTACTCAAAAATATGTAACGATGATTTTTAAGGAACATGTAGCAGCCCTCTTGGTTGAGGTTTCCAATTTGATATAATATCCCCATACGATCAGCAATCTCAAAAGGATCTGATGTATTACATAATCGCATATAATAAGCAACTAATCGTTTTATACGTTCTATTTCCCCCAAGAGTATCACCTACTTTTTATATTTTTTGGGAGTGTATTTCTCCTTGTTTATCATTTTGAGACGGCGTAGGGCAATTTCTAATTCGTCACGGAACAGCTCTGCAGCTTCCGGATCCAGTTCCTGACCGTCATAAGATGCAGGACCGTCTTCTCCGGAAGATAATTTATTCATGATTCTATCTAAATCTTTTGCAATGTCTCTTTCGTCTCTGGCATTCAGCTCAGATGATTTTTGCCTTTTTTGTTCATTTCCCGTCATTAAATATTCGACCGATACACCAAAATAGTCGGCAATCATTCTTAAACGGTCGTCTGGAAAGACACCTTTTCTTAATTGTCCAATATATCCATTGGAAAATCCTAGTTCTTTTTCAAGTTTGCTTATGGCTATTTTTCGGTCTTTGCACATAGCCTTTACGCGTTCCACACTGGTCATATAGAGTTCCTCCGAAAATATTTTAGAGAAAAGCCTAAAAATTTGCTTGACAAAATAGAGAATACTCTATATAATTGGCTTATGGTTAGAGAAAAGCCTAAAAATAATAGAGAATTCGCTAAAAATAAGTTTCTGGACAATTCTTATTTTAGAGCATTATCTAAAAATAGTCAATAGACTTTTCTCTAAAATATAATATTTTTTTAGAGAGGAGGTTTCTAACATTGATTTTCGAAAAAGTGAAAGCGTATTGCGAAAGAAATGATTTATCAATCAGTTCGTTCGAAAAAAAGTGTAGTATCGGAAACGGAACTGTATCTCGTTGGGAAAATGATGATTCAAGACCATCACTTATGACATTAGAGAAGATTGAAAAAGGAACTGGGATTCCGATTAGCGAGTGGTTGGCATAGGAGGTCAGAAAGGAGGAAATTCAAAATGCATGATTTAACAAGAACCACCATCACATCAATGGAAGCCGCCGAGTGGTGCGGAAAGAAACACGCAGATTTACTAAGGGATGTTCGCCGATATACTGCGCAATTAGCCGAAAGCAAAATTGCGTTGGGCGATTTCTTTAAGGAAAGTACATATCTGGATGCCAATAATCAGGCGCGCCCCTGTTTTCTTGTCACCAAGAAAGGCTGCGAGTTCATCGCCCACAAGATGACCGGACAGAAGGGAACGGAGTTTACTGCAAGGTATATCAACCGATTCCATGAGATGGAGAATCCAAAAATTCAGATTCCGCCAACGGAGCATCCGGGAGAGGTAGCGAATCTGCTTAAAGTTCTTTCAAGCCGTATGGACAAGCAGGGCATTGCCCCATACAAATCCGCTGAAATGGTAAAGCTGGTTTGCGAGCAGTACGGGATCCGGCTTCCAGATGATTTTGTGAAGGTTCCAGAGTATGAGCAGGTAACTTTAAAAGCATTATTAAACGAAGGATAGGAGGGATTAGTTTTGAGAAAAACAGTTTTAAATCAGGTAACTTTTAGTACAGACGACTTGAGCGAAATTCAGGGATGCTTTGTATGTAAGCTGACAGATGGTGTTGACGATGATGGAGATGAAGTGATTTTTCTTACATTCTTCAACCCTATGACAGGAAAGTATATTGAGGTGGAATTTGGAGAACATGGATTTGTTTTTGTTTCGGATCCATATGAAAGTCTGGAATAAGGGAGATACGAGAAGGAAGTTTAAGAGAGGGGGTATCCCACATGACAGCAAGGGAGTACATGGCCTATAGCAGGCAGCGGAGTGATAACATTAAGGCCATTATCGCAGAGCATAAGCAGCGTAAAGGTATGACTGATGCGATGGTAGCCAAGGCGGCAGGCATCAATCCGGGGACATTCGTCCAGCGAAAACGGAATCCCGGAACGTTCCGGCTGAATGATCTCTGGGCGATCTGCAACGTGCTGGACGTGCCACAGGAACAGAGAAATACGATCTTATAGGAGGGAATCATGCAATCAGAAGCAATTAAGTACCAGCCCCCAGTGGAGGGTGTTGTAGTCACTCAGGAGGAAGAGGAGCAGATCCTGAAGCTGGGCCGGATCATGAGGGAACAGCTGGATCAGAGCCATAAGGATGTGCGGCTGTTCGGCAGGATGTCTACGGTGATGGCGTTCCTGCTGGGGGTTGAGACGGTGCTGTTGTTGGTGGCTACCGGAATAATAGCACTGTGAGAGGAGGTGAAATGTATGAATCAGAGATTGAAGCGTAAGATCGAGAAGCGCAGGAGACAGCAGATCTGTGAGGCGCTGGATCTGTGTTTGCAGATCAATGGATTACAGAAAAGTGACCAGGAATATACAGGGAATCATCCTACGGCATTCTGTGGCTTTAGCGGACATGTTGCTAATGTATCTATAAGAATCTACGCTCGAGGATGGAAAACGATGGAGGACCCGGACAGGGAATTAAATGCTTACATCACTTACCCCGGTGAAATGGATCAGATGCTCCGCGAGCTGAAAGAACTGAAAAAGGACCTGCACAGCGGCAACTGTGGTAGGTCCAGAAAATAAAAAATCAACACTCTCTATTATGAGGGAGAACAGAGGGAAAATCAAGATGGCAAATCGAAAAAATGATGTTTTTTGTGCGGACAACCAGTATGAAGAGGCCCTGATGCTCATGGGACGGGTCAATGCGCTGGCTGGAATTGTACAGGCAAGTAAGTACTCTGTCAGCTGTGAAATGATTGCTGCGGCGCTGGGCTTTGAACTGGCTGAAAAGAAAGACAATGAACAGGGAGGAAAAGCAGAATGAAAGTAAAGGTAAAAGAACTGGTTCTGGGACAGGTGATCCGGGTAGAGTACGGTGATTACGAAAACTGGGTTAATTTCCAGGTAGATGCAGTAAAGCCGGCTGAAAGATATATCAACGTAGACTGCCATGCAGGCGGCGTACATACAACCCTGGCGATGGAGCCGGAGGAAATGGTGGAGGTGCGTGAAAATGCCTAACGTGATTATGGTCAGGAACCCAAAAGGTGTGAAGATCAACCGGGATGTACACGGGGATGCAGTCATTAAGATCAGCTCAGAAGCAGCGGATACCCTGGAGCGCCTGCTTCGTGAAGCGAGGGGAAGCCTGTCAGTAAAGGAACTGGCATCCAGCATGATTAAATATGCATCCAATGACACGATCATTAAGATTGAGGAGGAAGGATAAATGGCAAGAGTAATCTGCATAGCCGGAGAATCAGGATCCGGAAAGACAACATCCATGAGAAACCTGGATCCACAGAGTACATACTATATTGACGCAGATAAAAAGGGGCTTTCCTGGAAAGGGTGGAGGAACCAGTACTGCGAAAAGAACAAAAATTACCTGAAGTGTGACGACGCAAACATTGTCAGGGCTTATATTAAAAAGCTTGCATCGGACTGCCCGCGTATCAGGACGATTGTTGTGGACACCATAAACGGGCTTATGGTTGCTGATGAGATGCGGCGAAGCAAGGAAAAGGGATATGACAAATGGGTAGATCTGGCAACCTGTGTATGGGATCTGATTGTGGAATGCTACGATTACAGGGATGACTTGACGATCGTATTCACGGCCCATACCCAGACAGAGACAGATGATGCCGGGTACCGGTTTACCCGTATCCAAACATCCGGAAAAAAGCTGAATAAGATTGTCCTGGAAAGCAAGTTTACAACCGTACTTCTGTCAAAGTGTGTGGATGGGAAGTATCTGTTTGAAACGAGGGCCAATAACAGTACAGCAAAATCCCCCATGGGTGCATTTGAAGATTTTGAGATCGAAAATGACATTGTGAAAGTGATCCAGGCCCTGGAGGAATTTTGACCATGGCTGGCAGCAGGGCAAAAAAGAAATGTTACCTTGTTATGCGCGGCGGGAAATACGAAGCAAAGACATGGGCCGTGTCAGAAGAGAAGGCAATCAATAATGTAAGATATAACCGTTACATCAGCCAGGGGATCTATGAATATGCCATGGATGATTTTGACGCGGTAGAAATGTGAGGAGATGCAATATGAAACGATTAAATGGCTACGAAAAGGCACAGGCATATACAGACAGCGAGCGTCTGCCAGCCGGGGGATACATCCTCCGTATATTGGATGTGAAGTACCAGTCCAATGACTGGGGAGATGTGGTTATCCTTTATTTTGACATAGATGAAGGGGAACAGAAAGGATTCTATGAAAGAAATTATAAGAACCAGACGGGAGAAGATAAGAAATGGAAAGGTACATATCGGCTCCGGGTGCCGAAGGATGACGGAAGCGAGGAAGATGAACCCAGACAGAGGAGGTTCAAGACAACCGTAATGCATTTTGAGGCATCCAACCAGGGATACCACTGGAACTGGGATGAACAGACCCTGAAAGGAAAAATAATTGGAGCCCTGTTCAACAACAAGGAATATGATTTTGAAGGGCGCCATGGATTCTTTACAAACTGCCATTCATTGGTGGCAGCGGAAAAGATCCGTTCCGGTAAGTTTGAGATACCGGCGGATACTTTGCTGAATAAAAATAGCGGGCAGCCTTCCGAATCGAATGTGTCTTCTGTGGGCGATGGGTTTATGAATATACCGGACGGGGTGGACGATGAAGCCCTCCCGTTCAATTAAGGAGCCCTGGGATGCCGTACACGAATTTTGAAATCGACAAATGTCTGGAATCGATGGTTCTGTTGGTAGATACGAGGGAGCAGCCTACAGAACGCCTGAAGGAACGTCTGGAAGTTGCCGGACTGCCTTATGAGAGGGCCAAACTGGATGTAGGGGATTATTCCTGCAAATGTACACTGCCGGATGGAGAAGTCCTTGATTTTTCCGCCAGGGCAGTCATTGAACGCAAGATGAACCTGGATGAACTTTGTATGTGCTTTGGAAGGGAGCGCAGACGGTTTGAAAGGGAGTTTGAGCGTGCCAGAGTGGCCGGGACCAGGGTATACCTGCTTGTGGAGGGAGATAACTGGGAGAAAGCCTATAATGGTAAGTACCGCAGTCTCCTTACCCCGCAGGCCCTGATTGCAAGCATAGATGCGTTCCGGGCAAGGTATGGGATGCAGCTGGATTTCTGCAAGCCGGAAACATCCGGAAGGCTGATCCGTGACATTCTGTACCGGGAACTGAAAGAATATCTGCAGGGATGTGAGTGAGTTGACAGCAGATGAGATTAAAAGCACATACAGTATGCGCGAGATTGTGGAACGTTATGGGTTCCATCCGAACCGGGCGGGCTTTATCAGCTGCCCATTCCACCAGGGTGACAAGACCCCGTCTTTAAAAATATATGAAAAAGATTACCACTGCCATGCCTGCGGGGCAAACGGGGATATCTTCACCTTTGTCCAGGAAATAGAGGGCATTTCATTTAAAGAAGCATTTCGGAGCTTGGGAGGGACATACCAGCCCTGCTGCCGGATTGCATCCCAGAGGCGCAGGAACCAGATAAAACGGGAACGGGAAGAGCAATATGAGGCAGAGCGGAAAAGAACCGCCTGGAAATGGGGACGCCTTGGAGAAGTCTGCCGGCTCCTTAGGATGCTGGATAAGCTGATCCCTGGGATGGAGCCGTATTCGGAGGCCTGGGAGGCAGCAGTCAGCCTGAGGGAGAGGAACCGCTATTATTATGAGATACTGGCATTTGGAACGGTACAGGAACAGGAGGAAATGAGGGGTTTTAATGAATGACATCAGGAAAGAGTACACAAAGGAAGAATTTAATACAGAAGCCCCATACCGCCTGCTGTTTGAGAGGAAGGATGATGGATTCGCGTATCTGCAGCTTTATAACGATCTGAATGCAAATGCTGAACGTGTAGGTTTTAAACGGTTTGGCACAATGGCCAAAGCTTATATGAAGCAGCATGAAGAACACAGGAGCGGCCTTAGCAGCATAGTAAATAACCTGACAGATTTTAAGGACCAGCCGATTGAATTACTGACCGGGGACTGGATCGCCAATGATGAGGGGATTTTACGTCGGAATGACAATCAGGGGATGGATGTTGCCTGTGTGCATCCAATCCTTCCGGTACAAAGGCTTGTCAACATTGATGATGGGACTGTGCGGCTGCGGATCATGTTCCGGAGGGATTTCCGTGGCTGGCGGGAGGTGATCGCCAATAAAAGCACACTTTTCAGCTCCAGGGAGATCAAGAAGCTGGCAGATAAGGACATTTCAGTCTCAGACAAGAACGCATCCTTCCTGGTGGAATACCTTCAGGATCTGGAGGATCTGAACCATAACACCATCCCGGAAGCCCAGTCTGTGAGCCACCTGGGATGGACATCCAACGGGCTGTTCAGCCCATATATGGAAAACCTGGAGTTTGACGGCCTGGAGAACTTCCGAAAAGTGTTTGAATCCGTGCATCCATATGGAGCGTATGAGAAATGGCTCGGTATAGCAAGAAAAGTCAGGCAGACAGGATCGGCGGCGAGAATCGCCCTGGCAGCAGCCTTTGCATCGATCATTATCAAAGCCATTGGGAAGCTGAATTTCCTCCTGCATTTGTGGGGAGGGTCTGGAACAGGAAAGACTGTCGCACAGCTCCTGGCCGTTTCTGTATGGGCTGACCCGAATGACGGGGCAGGGTATCTCCAGACGTTTAACGGTACCCTTGTAGGCCTGGAGCAGCTGGCCGGCTTTGTAAACAACCTGCCCCTGATACTGGATGAATTCCAGCTTGTGAAAGATAAAAAGTCCTTTGAACAGACGGTGTATATGCTGTGTGAAGGGATTGGAAAAACAAGAGGGGCGAAAGCCGGAGGCCTGCAGAAGACCCCAACATGGAAGAATTGTACCATTACATCAGGGGAATCCCCCATTACCCATGCCGCATCCGGGGCTGGTGCAGTAAACCGCATCATAGAAATTGAATGCAGGGAGATGCTGTTTGAGGACGCAGTAGAGGTATTGGATGTGATCCGTTCCAACTATGGCCATGCAGGGAAGCTGTTTATGGCATTCATGTCCACCGATCAGGCAAAAGAAAAGGCGGCCTGCCTTTATAAGCAGTTTTACCGTGATATAGGGACTTCCAGCACGGAAAAACAGACCATGGCAGCTGCGATCCTGCTGACAGCTGATGCACTGGCTACGGAATGGATCTTCTGTGATGGAAGGGGATTGACAGTTGCGGACATAGAGCCATACCTTCATTCCAAGGAGGCAGTGGATATTGGCGCCCGCGGATACGAATATATCCAGGATTTTTATGTCAGCAGTGCAGCCAGGTTTGACCCAGGCGCGGACCCCTGCTATGGCTCTGTATCCGGTGATGAGGTGCGGATCATCAAGAGTGTGTTTGAGCGGATCTGTGAAGAAGGGGGATATAATCCCAGGGCACTGCTGTCATGGCTGGACCAAGCAGGGAGGCTGTCAAAGGGAAAGGACAACCTGTATAAGTCTGCCAAGGTCAATGGGAAGGCGGCTCGGTGTGCATGTATCAATATGGCAGAGAAGATCTATCCACAGGAAGAATTTATCCCTGTGGAAGATGGAGAACTGCCGTTTAACTGAAGCCGTTACAGGATCCGGGGGCAGGGTTACAGTTTCAAACGCGTGTTTTGTAACCAGAAAATCCAGTGTTTATGCGGGGTTGAGGGGTGCGGTTACAAAGTTACAAAAGTTACAGGTTTTTTATAAGCTTATAGGAAGGCATATATGTATAAAAGAAGTCTGAAAATTTAATCATCTATGCGCCCCGCGCGTATAGGGGAAAAAGCGTTGTAACCTTGTAACTTTGTAACCGGTCATTAAAAACCCAGTGTTTATGCGTGTTCGAAGCCTCTCATCTGGTTACAGGAACCTGTAACGCATTGTGACTATAGGAGGCAAAATGGATAATAAGACTATATCAGATATCTTTGTGGATGTCTATAACCGGTTCTGGATGAAATGGCGTGACCGTGTGCCGCCAGAAAATTCAGAGGGATGGGATGCGCTGAAAGCGGAAGCAGATGCGATCAAGGAAAAGTATGGTAAGCATATGGTACGGAAATGGGAAGGGCCGTTTCCTGCAATGGAGGAAGAACCGGTAGTGTCCCCGCTTGTTAATTTTGTTATGGATGAACTGGAAGCCAGGAGCAGAAAGGGAGCAGAAGAATGAAACAGCCAAAGAGTGAACCGGTCTATATATGCAGCGTGTGTGGGAAGGATATAGATGGGGATCATGTATATATCAAAACGAGAAGAAGAACGGAGCTGCATATCCATTACGGATGCATGCCAAAAAAAGGAGAATAGCCATGGGGAGATTAACACAGAAAGATGAGCAAGGAAATTGGATTCTCAGGGGAGACCCGTGGGAAAGCCTGCATGAAGGGCAGGTAATCACAAAGGAGCTATGGAAACGCCTATATGGAGCACTCTGGAAGCTGATGGAGTATGAGGATATCGGGCTGACACCGGAGGAAATCGAACGCCTTAAGGAGCAGCACCGCTGGATCCCGGTGAAGGAGAGGCTACCGGAGAAAGATGATTTTGTGCTGGTAACAGTAAGTGGGACTTACAATCATCTGACTTTCAGCGATGCGCTCCAGCTTGCCAGTTACACTGAGGATGATGGGTGGTTTATAGAGAGTTATCCAGAATGGGATGATCCAAATGTGATCGCCTGGATGCCGCTGCCGGAGCCGTATCAGTGGGAGAAAAATAATGAATAAGAGCGTGACGGAAATTTTGGAAGAGGTTTGCAGTGATATTTGTGATAATTACTGCAAATATAGGGATACAGTGGACGAGGATGGAAATTGTGAGGCCATGAGAGCAGGCATAGGGTGTCCGCTGGATAAGTTAAATTGAGGTTTAGGAGGTTGTGATGAAGCAAATAGATGGTCAAATGAGCCTGTTTAACATAAAGCAAAAAAATGATAAAAACGTTGGCTTAGGAGAACCATGTGAATCATGTGATGTCGAATGGTGTTCTGCGACCTGCTTTTGTCGCAGAGGGTATATGTGGAGCATGTGGAGACGGTTTGAGAGGCGACCAGACGGAACGCTGATGCGAAAATCACTTGAAAACAGAGTATGCAAGGAGACTAAATTTGATTCACAAAACTGACATTTAGCACAGGAGGGACCATTATGAAAGTAAAAATGACAGTGTCAACCGCAGGGAAAAGGATTAGTGTGGATGTAGATGAAAAGCAGGCAGATAAGACATTTTGGGGGCTTGCAGAAAAGTTAATGCTTGCAGCTCGTCAGGAAAAAGTAGGGGAGTTAGTAAAAGAACAGGAGGAGCAGCCGAAAGAGCAGATAAATCCTGAAAAAGGGGATATGTCGGAAGAAGAGGATTCCTGTAGCGGAAGGGAAGGATACACAGGTTTTTTGCTGATTAAATGTAGCCATTGCGGAAAAACAAAGGCGTTTTGCTCTAAGTCTCCGTTGACATACTATAAATGCGAGTGCGGAGAAAAAACAGAACTTAACGATCTGCATAGGCTGTACATAACTTGTGAGTGCGGAAAAAAATATGGGTACCGTACGAACATACAAGAACCAGTATTAGATGTGAACTGTATTAACTGCGGTGCTCCGGTAGCTGTTCAGTGGAACTCTAAAAAGAAATTATACGAAACAATAAGGGGATAATGGAGGTGCACAATGTACAAAAACCATGAAGGATATCCGGATCCGGCTGCAGGGGCTGCGATCCGGGAAGCGGACAGGCCACCAGAAGATTACCATAGAACCGTCCGCATGATGCTCTTCACTGCGAAGTGTATGGGCTATCATGTGGAGGACACGATCCGGTTGAGAGATGAAAAGACAGGGAGGGTATGGCCGTGAATGTACTTAAGAGCGTGATAATCATCCTGTGGGCCATAACAGGGGTGAGCAATCTGATACAGCACAATATTGACCGATGGGATTACCTGATGGTCTGGGGCTCCCTGATGGCGGTGCTGATGATCTGGAGGTGATGTTATGCCGGGGCCAGTATATTATGACCTGTACGATTGCGGGAAACTTGTGGGGCGGTACAGCGGGATTGAGCTGCAAAAGAGATTCGGCTGGAAGTGCAGGCCACAGGTCGACAAGTACAGCGACATGGGAATCCTGTACCAAAAGAGGTACCTGATTGTCCGAGTGGATATGGAAACCTGGGCGGATGAGTGGGATGAGGCCAGACAGAGGATTTTGAGGGCGAGGAGGTGATACCGTTGGACAAGCAGATATTGGAGCAGTACATAGATGCCTGCGAGCTGATTAAGGACACCAAGGATGAGATCCGGAAGCTGAGGAAGCATCGTAGTCAGATTCAGCAGGACAGCGTTAAGGGATCGTCGCATGAGTTCCCTTACACCTTACAGACCTATCATTTGGAGGGACTTGGGTATGCAGCCGTTAAGGATCCGGATGAGCTGGAACGTATGGAAGTGCTGCTGGAGGAGCGGATCCGGAACGCAGAGAAGATCAAGCGTCAGGTGGAAGTGTGGCTCAATACAGTTTCGCCCAGAATGCAGCGGATTATCCGGTACAGGATATTCGAGGAATTGACTTGGGCGCAAGTGGCGGTTCGGATGGGTCGGAAAGCTACAGCGGATAGTGTAAGGATGGAATTTACAAATTTCATGAAAGCCGCATAAAGTTATTTCGTTTATTTCACATTTTTCGTTTTGAAAATGTTATAGTGTACCATGAAGCCAAAGGCATAACGCCGACGGCTTACACTTAAATCGACGGTCGCCAGGGTGCTACAGCCGGGCGGCCGGTTCGTCTGGCTCTGGTTCCATCCCAGGGCTGGACGCCCCCTTCTTCGGATCCTTAGCTCAGTCGGTAGAGCAGGTGGCTGTTAACCACCGTGTCCCAGGTTCGATTCCTGTAGGATCCGTTGCCTGGTTTAGGGATCTCCACCCAGACGTTCCAGGTACAGAGAGACATCCTTGAGAGAGGGTGTCTTTTTATTATATTAAGTTATTTTACAAAACAGAGCGTATGTTCTGTGATGACAAATCAACAAAATAGCGCTCCAAACTTTGGCAAGATTTTCCTTTTCAATGTGTGATATAATGTAGAAAAATGTCGGATTGGAGAGTGCGATATGTTTGATAAAATTTCGCCTTTGGAATTGATGCAGTTTTTAGTTACCCCTCGTGGATCTAAAAAGGATTTTGAAGATGCTGTTGAATACTTAAAAGAGGAATATGAAAACGATGCAGAAATGCCGCCATTGATAAAGGCGATGAAAATTAGTAAAGTTAGAAGGGAATTAAAAGAATTCACAAATATGCATGATATTATTCAGCATGCTATTAGTTTTGGAATGTCTTATGAGAATATGAACCAGGGATTCTTAGATGATGATTGGTGTGCATTCTTTTTAGACAAAGCTAAAAATATTTGCCGCGATGATGCTAAAATATTATGGGGGAAATTATTATCAGAAGAAAGTAAAAATAATGGGTGTATTCCAAAACAATTGGTTCATATATTGAGCATAATGAGTGCTGATGATGCGGCTGATTTTGATAATGTATGTAAATTTGCGGTTAATAGAATATTCGATTACGGCTTAGGAAAGGGAATGTTAATAATTGCGGCAGATGAAAGTACGGAAATTCTCAAAAGTGTAAGAGTGTCGTATCAGAAATTGAATGATTTACAATCGTTAGGATTGTTAAAAGTAAATGCGATAGATGACAGATTGATTCTTAAAAACTGGCATTTGGAACAAGCGTGTATTGGATTTGAATATCATGGTAATATTATTGAAATCGGGAACTTAAGGGAACAGGTTCCGATTGGGTACGTTTCACTTACTGAAGTTGGTCGGATCCTTTCGAATATTGTGGTTAGAAAATCCGTTGATGGTTTTTTAGACTATATAAAAAATTATTATGAGAAAAATGGTTTTACAGTAAATATTAAGATAGTTTAATGTTTGAAGCAGGAGAATATGAAATCTTCTGCTTCGTTTTGGATATGGAGGGGTATGGCATATGAAATGTTTGTGCCAAACAGCTATTGTATTTTTAGCAGTATATATGGCAGTTAATTATGGTATTGGATGGTTGTGGTTACTGGTATTGGTCTTTTTAGGGTAGCTCCGGCTATTTCTTTTCTTTTACCAAAAACAAACTCAATTGAAAAGAGAGGTGGTGGTGCTTGAGTGAAAATTTAGAACTGAGAGATCAAGCTTATGCTGATTACCGGCAGGGCATGAAATACAAGGAAATTGCAGAAAAGTATGGTGTCAGTCTGTCAGCAGTGAAGTCCTGGGCGGCCCGGTACTGGAAGACAAAAAAGGGTTGCAACCAGAGTGATAAAAAGTTGCAATCCAAAAAGAAAAAAGTTGCAACCAGCGGCGCACCGCCTGGCAATAAAAATGCTATTGGTAATAAAGGAGGCGCCGCACCTATCGGAAACAAGAATGCAGTCACCACAGGGGAGTTTGAAACTCTCCTTTTTGATTGCTTGGAACCCGAGGAAAAGCAGCTGGCCGCAGCAGTGCCGAATGACAAGGAGCAGCTTCTCTTCCAGGAGATCCAGCTGCTGACTGTCAGGGAGCGCCGGATGCTGAAACGGATTGAGAATCTGCGGCAGGCGGACTTCATCACCGTCAAAAAGAAAAAGGGAACTGAAAAGGATAAGTGGACGGATCTGGATGAGAAACACGCAACACTGGGCCAGATCCAGAACATAGAGGACGCCCTGACCCGTGTTCAGGCCCGAAAGCAGGCTGCCATTGATTCATTGCATCGGTTCGGCGTGGACGATGCCCGTCTGGAGATCGAACTTATGAAACTGGATATGGCAGCACTGAAACTGGGAGGCCAGGAGACAGAAGTGGAAGAGGATGGATTCCTGGAGGCACTGAATACAGAGGCGGGAGACTTGTGGGGTGATTCCGATGACGATTAAGGAGTGGATCAGCCAGACAAAACAGAAGATTGAAAAGCTGAAAGGCCAGCGCAATGTCCTGACAAAGGTTCAGATCTTCAAGTTTCAGCCCTTTTCCCGTAAACAGAAGCAGATCCTGACATGGTGGGTGCCGGACAGCCCTGTAAAGGATTATGACGGCATTATCGCAGACGGAGCCATCCGATCTGGTAAGACCGTCTGTATGTCTTTGTCCTTTGTGATGTGGGCCATGAGCACCTTTGCAGGACAAAACTTTGCCATGTGCGGTAAGACCATCGGGTCTTTCCGCCGGAATGTCCTGTTCTGGCTGAAGCTGATGCTTAAAAGCCGTGGTTATCGTGTGGTAGACCACCGTGCCGACAACATGGTGGAGATCAGCCGGGGACAGGTCACGAACTACTTCTACATCTTCGGCGGAAAGGACGAGAGATCCCAGGACCTGATTCAGGGTATTACTCTGGCGGGCTTATTTTGCGACGAGGTGGCTCTGATGCCGGAGAGCTTCGTCAATCAGGCAACCGGTCGCTGCTCCGTGACTGGATCAAAGTACTGGTTCAACTGTAACCCGGACGGCCCTTATCACTGGTTTAAGGTAAACTGGATCGACAAGGCCATCGGCTACCTGGGAAAGAAAAAGGTTGCCAAGATCCGGGAGGAGGCAAAAGCTGCGGGGAAGGAGCCGGATCTTAAAAAGCTGCTGTATGTCCATTTCACCATGGACGACAATCTGAGTCTGTCAGAGGAGATCAAAGCCCGATACCGCAGCATGTACACCGGCGTATTCTTCAAGCGCTATATCATGGGGCTCTGGGCTATGGCCGAGGGCGTTATCTATGATATGTTTGATCCGGATAAACACACCCGGAAAATACGGGACATAGCCCCTCTTTTGATTGACGGGGGACGCTATGTGAGTTGTGACTATGGCACTCAGAATGCAACGGTATTTTTGCTCTGGAACAAAGGCATAGATGGTGTCTGGTACTGTATCCGTGAATACTACCATTCAGGGCGTGAGACAAAGCAGAAATCCGGATCCGCCTATGCGGATGATTTTGAGGCTTGGCTGGATGGGACAGCAATACAGGGGGTGATTATTGACCCGGCGGCCACTTCATTTGCTGCAGAGCTCAATGAGCGCGGTTATAAAACGATTAAGGCGGCCAATGAGGTGACCGACGGAATTCGGCTGACCATGAGCCTGCTAAACCGGGGAAAAATCATGTTCAGCCAGTCCTGTATCAATACCATAAAGGAGTTTGCGTCTTATATCTGGGATGCAAAAGCAGCGGACCGGGGAGAGGATGCTCCGGTGAAGCAGCACGATCACGCTATGGATGCTGTGAGGTATTTCTGCTACACGATCCTGAACAATAAGAGGGTACGCATAAAGAAGAAATCCTCTTATGGCCTGAGTTAGGAGGGAGAGGCTATGTATATATACACAATGCCCAGGGATGCCTGGGATGAAAGCAACCCGGACAAACGGGCAATTTACACTCTGATTATGAAGCACCGGAGAGAGGCAGAAAAGCTTAGGATCCTGATGCGGTATTACAGAGGAGAACATAAGATCCTGTCTGAGAACCGGAAAAATAAACTGGTCTGCAACCATGCAAAGGATATCAGTGATACAGCCAGTGCTTATTTTATCGGGAATCCAATTTCGTATAAATCGGATACGGATATTGCAGATTTAACGGATCTTTTAGAAGCTGCCGGAGCGGACGAAACCGATGGGGACAATGGTTTGGATCTGTCCATTTACGGAAGATGTTATGAATATATTTATCCCAAGGAAGATAAAACCATCCTTGCTGTGAAAAATCTTTCTCCCGAAAATACATTCATGGTTTATGATGATACGATCGAACAGGGGGAGCTCTTTGCGGTATATTATTATGTCAGGAAAGATGATACGGACAGACGGGATATAATCTATGTTGCCACTGTTCTGACCCCAAATTTCAAATGGGTGCTGAATATTGAGGCCATAGATACCCCTCAAGCCCTTTTAGAGGAGCCGGAACCCCATTATCTGAGGGAAATCCCGATCATTGAGTATTTAAACAATAAACTGGCAATCGGAGACTATGAGCTTCAGATCCCGTTGATCGACGCATACAATGCTCTGATGAGCGACCGTATTGCTGATAAGGAGCAGTTTATTGATTCCATCCTTGCCATTTATGGGGCATTACTGGGAGATCCGGATGCTTTGGATGAGGATGGGAACACGGCAAAGGACAAGATAAAGAAAGATAAGTTGCTGGAACTTCCGGCAGATTCAAAAGCGGAGTACCTTACCCGTACATTTGACGAAACAGGGGTGGAAATCCTTAAGAAAGCGATTGAGCAGGATATCCACAAATTCAGCCACATTCCCTGTATGACGGATGAGAGCTTCGGAGGAAATGTTTCTGGTGTGGCTATGGAATTTAAGCTTTTGGGGCTTGAGAACATTACAAAAATTAAAACCCGGTATTATAAAAAAGGGCTCCGTAAACGCCTGAGGATCTTTGCAGGGTGGCTTTACACGAGCAGGCAGATCATGGTTAATACGGCAGGAATTACCCCTACGTTTACCAGGGCGCTGCCGAAGAACCTTCTGGAGATCAGCCAGATTGTGGCGAATCTATGGGGAAAGGTTAGCAGAAAAACACTGCTTTCTCAGATCCCCTTTGTGGATGATGTGGACGAGGAGCTTGCGGCAGTAGAAAAGGAGGCAGAGGAGGCTGCCAAACAGCAGCAGGCCATGTTTGGCTTGGGAAGCAACACGCCGTCCCCGGAGGAAGATCCGGAGAATGTAGATGAGTAGCCTGAAATATTGGGAGCATCGTCAAGCAGAGCGGATGTTTGAATATATGCAGTCAGCAGAGGATACAGCAGACGAGATATCAAAGCTGTACCAGAAGGCGTCTGGATATATATCCCATGAGCTGGATCGTATTTTTGAGAGGTATAAACGCAAGCACCATTTAACCGATGTGGAAGCATACAGGCTTTTGAACACGTTGAGGGATAAAGCTTCCCTTGACGAACTAAAACAGGCACTCAAGGCTCCGGGAAGAGGGCAGACAGCCGCAGACCTGCTGGCAGAACTGGAAAGCCCTGCTTATCAGGCAAGGCTGGAACGCCTGCAGCAGCTTCAAAACCAGATCGACCTTGCCATGCAGGAAATTTATAACCAGGAAAAAGTGAGAAACACCAGCCATTATGTGGATCTGGCAAATGAAGCGTATTATAAAAGCATTTTTGATATCCAGCAGCGTACAGGGGTGGGGTTTTCTTTTTCTCTGATTGATCCCAAAGTGATTGAGACTGTAATCAACAGTAAGTGGTCTGGGGAGAACTACTCAAAACGAATTTGGAACAACACGCAGGCTCTTGCAAAGGATTTGAAGCAGGAATTGCTTGTAAGCCTGATAACTGGTCGCACTGACCGGGAAACAGCCGATATTATTGCCAATAAACACGCTCAGGGAGCCAGCAATGCCCGCAGGCTGGTGCGTACGGAATCCTGCAATCTTGCAAACCAGATGGAGATGCTGTCCTATGAGGAATGTGGGATTGAGACTTATATTTATGTGGCCACGTTGGATTTTAAGACCTCCGAGGAATGCCGCAGGCTGGATGGGAAACGCTTCCCTGTTGCAGAGCAGCAGCCGGGGAAGAATTGCCCTCCTTTGCATCCGTGGTGCCGGTCAACAACGATCTGTGATATTTCTGCTGAGGAGCTGGCTCAGATGAAACGCCGGGCCAGAGATCCGGAAACAGGGAAAACAATTACGGTTCCGGCAGATATGACTTATGATGAGTGGAAAAAGAAGTATGTCGATAAGCAGGAAGAGAGTCAGAAGCGATATGCAGACAGACGAGAGGAACGGAAACAGCAGTATGCGAAGTGGCAGGAAGAGAAGAATGAACGGTTGGCTGAGTATTCGCTGGATGAGGAGAATCAAAAGCGCTATGGAATAAAAGCAAGGGAATGGAAGAGGGCACGTTTTAAGACGGGCGGTATGAATAGCCATGAATATGTTCAGTCAAAACGTCCATTGGCAAATTTCAGAGCCTTACCGAAGGAAAAAGTAGTTGATGTTCTGAGGGAAGATTCTAAAAGATGGATAGAAAAACTTTCAGAAGCTGAAAAGCACGCAATACAGAAATATACATATAATTCTGGAGATAAAAAACCTAACAGATTCTTTGAGAGATTAAATGCTATGCTCCGAGGGGAGAAGCCGAAAGATGAAAAATTGGAACAGTATTCAGCTACTATATCTAAAGCATTAATGAAGAATAAGCTTGACCACGATATTATATGCTATAGAAATATGGATTTTAATCCCTACAAAGACTATCCTGTGGGGAAGGTTATTTGCGCAGAACAATTCATAAGCACCTCGGTCTCTAAAAATGCAGCATTACAAAAGAAAGTTGAAATGGTCTTTTTCGTCCACAAAGATGCTTGCGGTGCATACATAGAAAGCATTAGCAAATACCCAAAACAAAGGGAGTTTCTTCTTGACAAAAGCTGCAGATTAAGAGTAATATCTAATCAAGAGGGAAGAATTATCTTGGAGGTGCTATAAGTATGACAAGAGAAGAAAAAGAGGCATATGAATGGTATAAAGATCGTCTCTCGATGCCAATCTGCTTTAAGGAATTATCACAGGAAGAATGTGATGCATATAATGAGGAATACCCGTTACCTAGTGAAGAAGACGTTTCAAAAATATTAAAAGAAGCAGGATATTAAAAACCACCAGTCAGAAATGGCCGGTGGTATTTTTATACGCAAAATTAAGGATATAAGACAATGAAAAGTAAAAATTATGACGAATTCGTAGAGAAATTCAAGCCTAAAAAGACAACAGATGACTGTTACACTCCTCCAGAAATATATGAGGCGATCAAAGAGTGGGTATACTTAAGGTACGGGATTAACCCAGAGGATACAGTACGTCCCTTCTGGCCGGGAGCAGATTATAAGTCTTTTGATTATTCAGAGGACAGTATAGTTCTGGATAATCCGCCGTTTTCCATCCTGTCTCAGATTTGCGAGTATTATCTGGAGCATGGTATAAGGTTCTTTTTATTTGCGCCTTCCCTTACGATTTTATCTAGCCGAAAGACATGGGATAAAATGAATCATTTAATATGTGATTGCAGTATTATCTATGAGAATGGTGCAAATGTAAAAACATCATTTGTAACAAATCTGGATAAAGATGTGATTGCTCAGACCTGTCCGGAACTAACACGGATAGTTAACAATGTATCGGAAAGGCTGAGAAAGAAAAAAGTTCGGGAGTTGCCTAAATATGAATATCCAGATCACATTGTAACTGCCGCAATGATGCAGAAGCTTGCAAGATGGGAAGTTGATTTCGAGGTGAAACGCAAGGACTGTGAACATATTAGCCAGTTAGATGCACAGATTCCAGAGCGGAAAGCAATTTTTGGTGCAGGACTGCTTTTGTCCGAGAAGGCAGCGGCAGAGAAAGCAGCGGCAGAGAAGGCAGCGGCAGAGAAGGCAGCGGCAGAGAAGGCCAACACGGTTATATACCAATTATCCCAGAGGGAACTTGATATTGTCGCGAGGCTTGGCAGTTAGGTGTTGCGACGTCGCAACAGGAAGGAGCGCATGATGAATAGATTTCTAAGCTGGCTGAAACGGTTCTTTTGTCGGGCAAAGCCTGAATGTGAACACCGATATAGAAAACACTGGTGCCGCCGCCATGGCCCTTATGGCGGGTATGTGAGGCGGTGTGCGAGGTGCGGAAAAATTAAGTCATAGCAAGTCATAGGATTAGTCATAGACACGCAGGCAGAGGCTTGGGTGTTATTTTTATGCTCCGAAATGAGCCTAAACTACGCAATGGCCTGGACTTAACTGGATGGGCTGGGGCAGAGAGGAGTAAGAATGAAAAGACGTACATTAGAAACAAAACGGATTCCCATGATGCTGCAGTTATTTGCAGAGGGCGGCAATACTTCTGGAGCAGATGGCAGTGACGGGGCAGGAGGAGCAGGAACCGACGGATCAGGGGGAGACAATCAGCCTTCTTTTGATGAACTGTTAAAGGGCGGCCATCAGGCGGAGTTTGACCGGAGAGTGCAGAAAGCAATTGACACTGCCTTATCCAATGCAAAAGAGAAATGGCAGGCGCTGACAGATGATAAGCTGTCTGAGGCAGAAAAGCTGGCTAAGATGACCAAAGAGGAAAAAGCGCAGTATATGCAGCAGAAAAAGGAGAAGGAGCTGGCTGACCGGGAAGCGGCTGTTACACGGTCAGAGCTGATGGCGCAGGCAAAGAATACGCTGGCAGAAAAGAAGCTTCCTGTGGGGCTCGCGGAGGTGTTAAATTACACAGACGCAGATTCCTGCAATCAATCCATTTTTGCTGTGGAAAAGGCATTTCAGGAAGCGGTACAGGCTGCTGTAGCGGAGCGTTTAAAAGGTGGAAACCCACCTAAGAAAGCACCTCAGGGGGATCCGATGGAAGAACTGGAGAAAGAAATTTATAATGCTATGAAAGGATGATGTGAATTATGGCAATCAATACACTTGCAACTGCAACTTTATTTCAGACCAATCTGGACAAGATTGCGATTCAGGACGCTGTTACAGGCTGGATGGATGCAAATGCCGGGCAGGCAATCTACAATGGCGGCGCAGAGGTAAAAATCCCCAAGATGACCGTACAGGGAATGGCGGACTATGACCGTGACAAGGGCTATGTCCAGGGCGGCGTAACATTGGAATACGAGACCCGGAAAATGACCCAGGATCGTGGCCGCAAGTTCCAGCTGGATGCAATGGATGTGAACGAAAACAATTTTGTGACAACGGCCTCCTCTGTTATGGGAGCATTCCAGAGAGAACATGTAATCCCGGAGATTGACGCGTACCGCCTGTCAGCCCTTGCTACGCAGGCCATTGGATACCAGAGCGGGGCTTTGGTTGAATACGAATATACACCGGCAGAGGCAACCGTGCTCCGCAAGATCAAAGAAGGAATCAGGGCGGTCCGGGATAATGGATACAACGGCCCTCTGGTGATCCACGCAATTTCAGAAGTAACAATGGAACTGGAAATTGCCCTCGCTGGTAAAATTTCCGCAGTTGACTTTACAAAAGGCGGAATCAATACCAAGGTTCCGGCTGTAGATGGTGTACCGATCATTGAAACACCGGCCAACCGTATGTATACCGCTATTAAGATCAACGATGGAACAACTGGAGGACAGGAAAAAGGCGGATACGAGAAGGGAGAAACGGCGAAGCAGATCAATTTTATGATCCTTCCCAGAACCACTCCCATTGCGATCACCAAGCAGGATAAAATGAAAATTTTTAGTCCGGATGAAAACCAGGACGCAGATGCATGGAAAATGAATTACCGTCGGTTCCATGATATCTGGGTATTGGATAACCGGTTAAATTCTATCTGGGTGAATGTTAAGGAGGCAAAAGGATAATGAGATACATCCGAGGAAATGTTGAGAGAGAAGCAGGGACGAAAGAAATGTGCTCCCGTCTGGAGGCGGAAGGGTTTAAAAAAGTCATTCCAGAGCAGCAGGCGGAAGGGCAGCAGCCGGAGGAAGAAACGATTCCCTTAGAACAGATGAGCGCAGCACAGTTGAAGGAATATGCAAAAAGCAAGGGGATCGAGGGTGCAAACAGCCTCACGAAGGCAGAGCTTATGTCTGTATTGAAGGAAGTGGATTAAATGGATCAACTTGCGTGGTTAAGTAAGATGACAGGGGAGAGCGATGATGAATTGCTCTCCCTTCTCTTAGCGGATGCGGAAGAATTTGTGCTGGGCTATACAAACCGAAGCGAGATACTCCCGGAACTAAAAAAGCCTATCCGGGATCTGGCCCTGATTGCTTATAACCGCATGGGAACGGAAGGGGAGACCGGACGGAGCGGAGGCGGGGAATCGTATACGTTTGATACCGCCCCGAAACAGGTCTATGATGTGCTGAACCGGTACCGTCTGGCAAGAGTAGGAGGCAAAAGATATGAGGCTAAAACGCAGCAGGGTGAAGCAGTTTTACCACAGGGCAGCCGTTCCTAAAAAAGACCTGGAAGGAAACTCATATGTGGAATATTCCCCAGCAGGTGCATTTCAGGCGGAGGAATGGCCAGGAGGCGGAAAGCTCCAGAATGAGAGGTATGGACAGCGGCTGCCGAATATCCGGAACCTTCGGATTGACGGCAGGTACAGGGAGATATCTGATTCTGGAAAGGTGTGCTACCAGATCGAAGGAGGCCCACTGATTTCTGCGGATGATGGTATCTGTTTTAATGTACCGGGAAACCAGGAGCCGGATTACCATATAGTGGCTATTTATCCTTACCGTTTCCTTACACTGGAGGTAGAAAAACTGTGATCGAAGGCCGGAAGGAATTAGGACGGAAATTTGCCGCGTTGGAACAGATTGCAGATCATCAGATGGAGAACATTGTAAAAAACCAGCTGAAACATGTACAGGCAGCGGCGAAACTGCTCTGCCCGGTAAGTCAGGGGGAGTTAAGGAACAGCATCCGGTCCAGTGTCCAGCGTGTGGATGACCGGGTTGTAGGGATGGTATATATCAACAAAGCATATGCTCCGTATGTGGAATTTGGTACCGGCCCAAAGGGAGAGGCAGAACATTCCGGGATTTCTCCGGCTGTTTCCCCATCTTACAGCCAGTCTCCCTGGTGGATCCATGAAAGCCAGATAGATAAGGAGGCAGCAGAGAGATATCACTGGTTTTATCTGGATACGCCAGATGGGCGTTTTTACCAGTGCACAGGCCAGCCGGCGCAGCCATTTATGTATCCGGCCCTGAAAGATAATGAGGAGCGCATTGTGCGCAATATGCAGAACCACATTGCGAGAGAACTGAGAAAGGAAAGTAAATGATTAACGTAAAAGACCAGGTATATCAGGCCCTGCTTGCAGTATCGGAGAATGTAACGGACTGTTACCCGAAAAACTGGGAGCAGGATCTTGCGATTCAGTACATGGAAGAGGACAACCGCGTGATTGAGTACACAGATATGAAAGAGCAGAAGGCGTATGTGCGGTACCGGATTGATATCTGGAACAGGAGAAGCACTTCTGCGGCTGCCGTAGCTGTGGATGCTGCAATCGCTGTGCTGGGATTAAAGAGGACGCAGTGCCAGGATGTGGACGATCCCAGCGGTATGAAGCATAAGCAGATGAGATACGAGATGATTATTGATGTGGAGACCGGACAGGTCTACCATACGGCATAAGAAATGAGGTGAAATGTATGCTGGCAAATGGATCAAAACTGGGATACAAAAAGAAAGATTCTGAGGAAGAGTATAAAGACCTTCCCGGCCTGAAGGAAATCCCGGAAATGGGTATTGAGCCTGAAAAGGTGCAGAATACCTGCCTTACGGATAAAGTCCATCAGTATGAGAATGGAATCGGTGATGCGGGGGATCTGACTTACAAATTCAAATATGACAATTCAAAGGCAGACTGCCCGTACCGTGTCATGAGGGCCGCCCAGGATTCCGGGGAAGTGCTGTCATTCAAGGAAACGCTGCTTGATGGTACGGGAACTGAATTTGACGGGCAGGTTTCGGTCAAGAGGACCGGCGGCGGAGTAAATGGCGTGATTGAGTTCAACTTGTCAATTTCGCTGCAGAGTGATTTAAAAGTAACTGATCCGGTATAAAAGAAAGAGGAGGAAATGCAATATGTCACAGTTATTTGGTATGGATGAGGAACTGGAGAACGAAGGAAAAAACAAGGTAGAAACCATGGAGGAGATTAAAACAAGGAAACGCCCCTTTGCGTACTGGAAGGTAGGGGATAATGAGTTAAAACTTAAGCTCACAACCGCCCAAGTCTGCAAGCTGGAGGAAAAGTACAGGACAAACCTTCTCTCATTGCTTACCGGCGGCAGTGATATCCCGCCTCTGGGGATTATGCTCACTGTGATCCAGATGGCTGCAATCCCCTGGAGCCATGGGTTAAAGCTTAAGCACCTGCAGTCCATGTTCGACCAGTATGTGGAAGAAGGCGGTACCCAGATCACGCTGTTTGCGGATGTTATCATGGATATCCTGATCGTAAGCGGTTTTTTTACGGAGAACCAGAGGGAGGAAGTACAGGAGAAGCTGGAGGACGCAAAGATCAACCTGTAACCCTGACGGATCTGGTCTGGGAGCTGTATCCGATCGCCTTGGACTGTGGGATCCGGCCGGATGACTTTTGGTGTTATTCGGTCGGGGAGATCCGTGACCTGATGGAATCGTATGCACGGAGGGAGCGGAGCCGGATGAAAGAGCGTATCTCCGCCCGGTTCCAGACGGCCTCCCTGATCGGGCTCTATATGCAGAAGCTGTTTGATGATAAGGATGAAATCCACATCCCCCATACCTGGGAGGTATACCCTGAGCTGTTTGCTGGGGAACAGAGGGCGTGGGAGGAACAGCAGAAGAAGGAGCATCTGGAGCGGGCAAGGGCGTCCCGAAAGGAATATGCCGCAAGGTACAATGAAATGCGCAGGCAGGGCCTGTGTTGAGAAAAACAGACAGGAAAGGTGGTGAGGACAACGGACGGAAGTGGGATTACTCTGGAGAAATTAAAGATTATTATTGAAGCATATACGAAGCCTTACAGGGAACAGATGGAAAAGGTGAAGGCCCAGACATCTCAGGTAGCAGACAGGGTAGAACGTCAGACAGCCAGGATTTCCCAATCATGGAAGAAGGTAGGGGCTGTGGTTGCTTCGGTATTAAGTATTGGAGCAATCGTGGCATTTGGAAAATCCTGCATTGATCTGGGAAGCAATCTGGCGGAAGTACAAAACGTTGTAGATGTGACCTTTGGCTCCATGTCCGGCAGGGTGGACGCTTTTGCGAAAGATGCGGCAAAATCGTTCGGTCTGTCGGAGACGATGGCTAAAAAGTATATGGGTACCTATGGTGCCATGGCAAAATCCTTTGGGATCACGGGAAATGCAGGCTATGAGATGTCGGCTGCGATCACGGGGCTTACCGGTGATGTGGCGTCCTTTTACAATCTGTCCCAGGATGAGGCTTATACAAAGCTGAAATCAATTTTTACAGGAGAAACAGAAAGCTTAAAGGATCTGGGCGTTGTTATGACCCAGACAGCCCTTGACCAGTACGCACTGAATGAGGGGCTTGGAAAGACAACCAACAAGATGACCGAGCAGGAGAAGGTATTGTTCCGGTACCGGTTTGTCATGTCCCAGCTGTCGGATGCTTCTGGAGACTTTGCCCGGACAAGCAATTCCTGGGCCAATCAGGTGCGGGTCCTCCAGCTGCAGTTTGAGTCCTTAAAGGCAACCATTGGACAGGGGCTTATCAATGCATTTACCCCGGTTATTACCGTAATCAATGCGATTTTGGAGAAGCTCCAGACACTGGCTAACTATTTTAAGGCATTTACGGAAGCCATTTTCGGCGATGCATCCGGAAGCGGCGGAGGGGTATCCGGTTCCATGGATTCGGCTGCCGGATCTTCCGGGCAGATCGCAGACAACATGGGAAGCGCTGCGGGATCAGCCAAGGAGCTCAACAGGCAGCTTGCCAAGTTCGATGAGCTGAACAACTTAAGCTCCAGCCGGGGATCCGGAGGCGGTGGAGCTGGTGGCGGAGGAGGAATCCTTGGGGATCTGGATCTGGGCATGGACAATGTACAGGCCCAGGCGGATCTGATATCCAGTAAGATCATTGATGCATTTAAGGCAGGGGATTACTATTCCGTTGGTGCCTATATTGGGGCTGCCATTACGGATTCCCTTCGCAGCATCAACTGGAATGAAGCGTATGAATCAGCCAGAGGGTTTGGAAGCGGCTTTGCCAGATTTTTAAATGGGCTTATTTCTCCGGAGTTGTTTGGCGAGGTAGGAATTACCATAGGTTCTGCTTTAAACACTGCGCTGTATGCCGGGCTTGAATTTGGAAAAACATTTGACTGGTCTAATTTTGGTTTATCTATAGCAACAGGAATCAATGGATTCTTTTCGACGTTTGATTTCAGCTCATTAGGAAGTACATTTTCCGTATTTGTGATTGGGTTGCTCAATGCTCTTGCAACGGCTATTGAAAATACGGACTGGTTTTTGATCGGGCAGAAGATTGGCCAGTTTTTAGCAAGTCTTGATTGGAAAACAATCTTGGCAGAAGTTGGACGTATTATTATAGATGCGATAAGTGCAGGTATTAAATTATACGCTGGACTGGTTGAGGCAGCACCGGTTGAAACAGCATTGATTACTGCTATACTGGCCTTTAAATTTGCGGGAATTGGTGTAGGGATAGCGAAAAAAATAGGAGAATCTTTAGCAAAGCTTAAGATATCATTACCAGGATTACAGCTTGTATTAAATGGCGCTGTTACATTTTCAGCGGGTCTTCCTGCGCTTCAGGTAATTGGAAATGAGATAATCGATGCCATTGACACATTTATCCGTGAGAATTTCGGACAGAGCGTATTAAACGCAATGGGAGAAGGACTTCTGATTGCAGAGGGTGCAGGAATCGGTGCATTCCTTGGCGGCCCTATAGGAGCACTGATTGGAGCTATTGTCGCCCTTGTGATCGATACAGTTCAGGGTGGCGAATGGGTCACAAAACTCTGGAAAGGAATCGGAGACACCCTCTTTAACTGGGATTTTTCATCCTCTCTCTTGGAAAAGGCAAAAGGCTTTTTTGATAAGGCGTTTCAGGCTGACAATTTCCTTGAATTTGGTGAAAACATAATTGCAGGCCTCGCAACAGGTCTTGCAGCAGGGGTATCTTTTTTGAGCGAACCCATTGTAGACCTGTTTAACTGGATCGTAGATGGTATCTGTTCCATTTTTGGTATCGCATCTCCAGCAAAAAATATGGAGATATATGGACAGTATATCCTGGAGGGGATCATAGGCGGCTTTACTGCAACATTCCCGGAATGGACCGAATCCATGAACCAGTGGTACAACGAGCATATAGCCCCATGGTTTACGCTGCAGAAGTGGAGCGAATTATACGAATCCATTAAAACCAGCCTGAAGACAAAGTGGCAGGAAACGGTGGGACAGTGGGATACAGATGTAAAGAACTGGTGGGACAGCCATGTTACCAAATGGTTTAAGGTGGAAACCTGGAAAGGGGTTTCATCCGGTATTAAAGAAGGCCTCGAATCATCCTTTGATGCGGCTATTGAAGGATTAAAGGCCTTATGGAATAAATTTGCCAACTGGCTGAATGAGAAGCTTACCTTTACCATTGATCCTGTTACCATTATGGGACAAACCATCTATGAAGGCGGGGAGATCAGTCTGGGTAAGGTTCCAACTTTTGCGGCCGGAGGCTTCCCGGATCGTGGTGAGTTGTTCATAGCCAACGAGGCAGGCCCGGAGATGATTGGACGCTTTGGACGCAAATCTGCGGTAGCAAATCAGGATCAGATCACGGATGGAATTGCAACAGCTGTGTATGCGGCAAATTCGGAGCAGAATCAGCTGCTGCGCGAACAGAATGACCTGTTGAGGGCAATTCTGGCAAAGCCTGGAGTCAATAAAGATGATGTGGTAGATCTTTGGAGATCCGGGGCCGGTGAGTACAGAAAACAGACCGGAAGGCAGCTGGCTTTAGATTATTAAATACGGCGGGGCATTTGGTGTCCCGCTTCTTTGTGTAAAAAAAAATGAGGAGGTGGTGCGTATGTCTGCATATCAGGGATGGCTTCTAAAATTCGACGGCCGCATATTTCCAGAAAAATATATAGCACATGGCTCCTATAATGCCACGCCGAACCAGAAGCAGGATGAGGATTCTTATCAGGATGGTTATGGAAGGCTTCACAGGAATGTACTCCCCCATACCAGAAGTAAGATCGAGTGGACAACGCCGTTTATGCACTTGGATAGCAAGATGGACATGCAGTCCTATTTTCCTGACCGTGTAACGATGGAAGTTGAATATTGGAACGATGAAACGAACACCTACACAAAAGGAACGTTTTATGTGCCTGACATCCAATTTCCATATTATGATGCGAGCGGAACAGACATACGGTATAACCCTATCCGGATTGCGTTGATTGAGTACTAGGGAGGTGGTGGAGTGCTAGAGATTGCAGAGGAAATCAAGCAGAGATTTCGGGGAGACAATAATCGTGAGGAGACAGTAAGAACGTTGGAACTGTCATTTTTTAACCGGAATGTAGACACGCTGTACCCCTCCAATGATTTATACCCTTCTGGCGATCTGTTCCCAGCAGATGCAGGGAGTCCATGGCTTACGATAGGGATGGATCGTATTTGTGCGGAGACTTTGAGTCTGACCGAAAGCCTGTGTTCTGGAGACAACATTGTCTGGGGAAGCTGTGAAGCCGCCCAGCTGACGATCACAGTAGCAGACGTAGAGGATGACATAGAGGGAAAAGAGTTTATGGCCTCATTATCCATAGGCGATTATTCAATGGCTTATGGGATCTATACTGTGGACAGCGTAATCCGTCAGGCAGACCGGCGGAAGCGGAAAATAACCGCTTATGACCGTATGATAAAATTTGACGCTGATGTATCCGAATGGTATCAAGCCATGTATCCGGAAGATTCCACAGTACATACCCTCAAGGAGCTGAGGGACAGCCTGTGTGATTACATCGGAGTGAGCCAGCGCTCTACACAGCTGCCAAATGATGATCTGACGATTGGCAAGACCGTTGATCCTGAAACGCTGTGCGGCCGGGATGTGCTGCGGGCAATCTGCGAGATCAATGGAGTGTTCGGCCATTTTGACCGCACTGGCGCACTGGCTTATATCAGTTTACAGAACACGGGCATTTACCCATCTGAAACGCTGTATCCGGGGAATGACCTGTTTCCGCAGTCCGGCTGGCAGTCTGCGGAGGATCTGGAATACTACAAGACAATCACATATGAGGATTACCTTATTGAAGGGATTGACCGCGTCCAGATACGTCAGGAGGAAGGCGATATCGGAGCGGTAGTGGGATCTGGTAGCAATGCTTATGTGGTGGAAGGCAATTTCCTGACCTATGGCATGGGGAGCGCGGATCTCACCAAGCTGGCATGGTCCGTCTATGACCTGATTGCAGGGAAGGCATACCGCCCGGCTAAAATCGTATCGTATGCCATGCCATGGATTGAGGCCGGTGACGGTATACGGGCCATTACAACCGATACAGAGATAGCTACTTTTGTGCTGCATCGAACCATGAGCGGTATTCAGGCCATGATGGATACCATTCAGTCTAAGGGGACGAAGCAGCAGGGACAAAGCTTTGGGATCTCCAATGAGATTATACAGCTCAAAGGAAAGACCGCAGTTATCGTGCGGAGCGTGGAAGAGGTATCCGTAAAGCTGTCCGACGTGGAGAAGAACACAACCGCCCAGCTGAAAGTAGTATCGGATGCGATTGAAGCAGAGGTAAAACGAGCGACCGGGCAGGAGGTGGAGCTTGCCGGATCCATCAAGGTGATGGCTGGACAGATTGAGCAGAAGGTCAGCGCCGGGGACTTAGTGGCTAAGATCAACCTAGAGGCAAATAAAACCGGCTCTAAGATCGTTATGGAAGCCGGTCATTTTGTGTTGAAAGGTACGAATTTCTGGGTGAATGAAGATGGCTCTGGCGGTGCCGCTAATGGGAATCTTACATGGAATGCCGCAGGTAAGTTGGTGGCGGTAGGTATGGAGCTTCGGGGGACTGCCAATACCAGTTCGATTGGAGCAAATGTGATTAACTGTAATCATCTGGAAGTAGGAAGAATTAGCGCAGGAGGGGAAATTAGTACTTCAAGTGATATGGTATGTGATACTCTTTATGCGGAATATGTATATGCCGACAATCTGGGTACATCCTCTGATAGAAGGTTGAAGAAAAGGATCCGGTCTATTACAGAGAATGATGCATGGAGTGTTATTGATGGTTTGCGTCCGGTATCGTACCGATTACGGAAGGATAATTCTCCTGGTGTAGGATTCATCGCCCAGGAAGTAAAGAAGTTAGAAAAGGGATTGGTATTGACAGGGAAGAGGGAAAAATACTGGTCTATTTATTATCAGAATTTCATTCCGCTTCTTGTAGCCGTGGTTCAGAAGCAGCAGAGGGAGCTTGATCAGATGAAGGAGGATTTATATGGCAGAAAGTAAAGGGAAGCTGCTGGTCTATTCCCAGAAGGATATGCAGATGGTGATGGATTTTGTTGACAGCCTCCAGTATACAGGGCTGGCAATGGCAAGAAAAGTAAGCACCATCGGGACCATTCTGGAGTCCGGCAGGCCACTTGATGAGATTAAGAAGGGAGGAGATGCAAATGGGGATTCTCAGAAAAATGAAACAAAGAGCAGCTGAAATGGAAAAGAGCTATTTCCCGTACACTTGGAAAGATAAGCCCAGTATTGAATCACCGATCAATTCCGTCAACCTGAACCATATAGAAAGTGGAATCAATGAGCTGGATAACCGCATTGTGGTTTTATCCAAGGACAAAGCAGAAAAGACGGAGCTCGCCAATGTGTTTATCAATTTTGAGTTTGATGAGAATAGCGGCGTAATGACGTTTACCCGATTCGATGGCAGCAAAGTGGAAAAGGATACTGCCATGGAGAGGATTGCTCTTAATTGTTATCTGGAGGGCGATAATTTTGTTCTGGAGCTGGCAGATGGAAGCAAGCAGACTGTTTCACTCTCCAAATTTATTGATACATACACCTTTAAAAGCACAGATGTTATCCGAATGAGCGTGAACGGGAAAGAAGTATCTGCGGATATCCCAGATGGAAAAATTACACTTGAGAAGCTGGAAGCTACCGTAATGTCAACTATTCGTCAGTGCGTTCTTGATGCACAGACGGCGAAGGGAGTAGCAGAACAGGCAGCAAGTACTGCGCAGGGCTGGGCCATTGGTGGGGAAAGCTTTGAGAAGAACAATGCCAAATATTTTTCAGGCCAGTCTAAGCGGTATGCAGTCGGCGGCGTGGAAGAGGGGGATGAGACGGACAATGCTCAGTATTACTGTGAAGAGGCAAGAAAGGCCGCAGAACAGGCAGCCGGATCAGTAGGATTTGACGGCACTGCTGCCAGCGTATCAGCGGTAGATACGCATAATCTCACCGGAGCAGGCGCTGGGAAGAAATCCACGGTACAGGCTTTGTTGGACGTTATTGCTCAGAAACTGGTTGAAAAGGTTGTTACATCTGACACCTTCCAGACAGTGCTCGCTAAATATCTGGTTAATAACGGACTTACTACAGAGGCAGGAAAGTTTGGTCTGGATGCGGCGTTTGGAAAGAACCTTCAGGATCAGATTACTCAACAAAATAGCAATATCGAAGCTATTAAAAATGGTTTAACTGCCGTACAGTTTACTGGTGATATCAATGATCTTAGAAATCAATCCCTTAATATGAACACTCAAAAAGTTTATTTAATCAGCAAAGATACGGTACAAAATATTCCAGATGCAATGATTGGCACAGGGCTTCTTACCATAAAAAATATGGGACTATTTGCGTCAATAGAAATTGTTGACAGTAATAAACAGCAGTATATTTGGGGAGGTTGGAACTCCGAATCCATCACTTCATTAAGTTGGAAATAATTATATTGATTGAAAAGGTATTTTTTTCCATCCTATCCACCCAGGAATATCTGAATAACCATTATAAAAATTAAAGTATATTGTGCTTAAATCAGTAGGCAGAAATTCTACATAAATCCATTTATTTTCCTGATTTTTTGATATAATCGCTCGTCCATAAGCAGATAATGGAAGATTTAGAACCGCTAAATTAGTTTCATATACACCACTTTTATTTGATGGATCTAAAATGTCTCTTAGGCCTGGTCGAATTGTAAATGTGATGCTTGGAATATTGCTATTTTGCTCAGTAATTCTAAGAAAGGAAAATTCAATGAATATAATAAGACAACCGACAAAACAAGGAGAAAAATTAACATATAAATTCCCTGTAAAAGGAAGTAAATTTTTGGTAAAAAATTTTACGGATGGAGATATAGAGGTGACTTTCGATTCAGGGGATAAGACAGGTATATTAATACCTGAAAATGCAGCTCAGATATGTATTATTGGAGAAAGCTCTGGTTGGGGATTATATGTGCGAGATACTCTATATATAACAGCAAAGGTGGAATCTGAAAAAGGGGTTGAAGTACAATGTCTCAGGTGGTAGGAGAAGACATGATGGTAGGAATGGGATATATTGGCTTAGATTCAGGCCGATTGTACCGTATGCGCCGAGGCCCTAAGCTGATTGAGGCAGTTGCTTCCGGTACCACAATCATCATCAATGATGCCACAGAAGGCCGCCCGTTCCGGGGGCTGAGGGTGTTTGGGCGGACGGAGCAGGTACAGACTACAGGGGCGCAGTTGATAAATACTCAAGGCGCAGGAAATAGTAGGGGCGTCGATTGGGTTTTTGACAAGGGAGTCGTTACATTTTCTGGCGTTACAGTGGATACTTCAACCAATAGAGTGAATTGTGCAGTTAATGTGAAGGATGTGATGGAAATTGGGAAAACATACTTCGCGAAAAGTTTCACTGTGGGGATTGCAAGCGATGTTGCTGTAGAAAAACCATCTGGGGTAATCTACACTAGAGAATATACGCCCGATGGAACCGAAACAGGTATTTGTATCAGAGTATTAGTTGACAAATCTAATGATGCTGGGATAGAAATTGACTTAACTGCTTATGTCGCTATTACCGAAAACGAAAGACTGTCGTCATGGGAGCCCTACACCGGCGGCAAACCATCCCCCAGTCCAGAGTATCCGCAGGAGATAGTGAGTGCTGGTGAGAGCGGCACAATCAACGTCTCTATTTCCGACAGCGGAAGTCAGAGCCAATCCCTCACCCTCGCCACTCCTAACGGTCTCCCCGGTGTGCCAGTCAGCAAGGACGGCAACTACACCGACGCGGATGGTCAGCAATACATTTGTGATGAGATTAACTTGGCGAGAGGGAAATATGTGCAGAGGGTAAAAGACTTCATTATCAATCGGAACACTAATATATCAACCTCAATGGGTGATTATGGCGCACCAGAAAAAGATACCATTTTGGCTCGTTATATAGATAGGGCCATAAAAAAACGTGGTGCTGTTTTATGCCGAGAGTTGATACATGCTGAAAACTGGCGTGTCGAAAGTGAATCAGTATTTGCAACAGAAACCAGTATTGATTTTAGATTATCAAGAAAAAGACTTGGATTGGGAACAGATACAACGACTGATGAAAATAAAACAGAGGTTCTTAAATTTTTGGAAACCACTCCGCTTCATTGCCTTGTGGAATTAAATACTCCCATCGAGCGGGATCTCACCCCCGAAGAGATTGCCGCCTACAAGGCCCTGCGGACATATGGCCCGACTACGGTTGTAAGTAATGACGCAGGGGCAGGGATGGAAATTACATATAGGAAGGATAAGAAAAATGAGAAAATACATTGGAACAAAGTTGATTGAAGCAGAGCCGATGACTTGGGGACAGTACAGCGAGGTAAAGGCATTGGATAGTAAAGTTGGTCTGTGCCCACATGAAGAAGGATACATGGTGAAGTATTCAAATGGATATACATCATGGTCCCCTAAGGAAGTTTTTGAGAGTGCATATTTGCCTGTAGATGATAATAAGAATCTTCCATCTGGTGTAAGTATCGGGTCTAAGATGGTAGATGAATTTATCGCATTTACAGAAACACAGACAATGGGAGATAGAACTACAGTAGTACGCTGTGTTCTCCGAAATGGATTTGAAATTGTAGAGTCTAGCTCCTGCGTAGATCCGAAGAATTATTCAGAGGATATGGGACATGAAATCTGTATGAATAAAATTAAGGATAAAATCTGGGAGCTGTTAGGTTTTCTGTTGCAGACAGCATGGCATGGAATTAAGTAGAGGAGTAGCAGATGGATAAAGACAAGCTTATTTTGAGGGATGGAGCCGCCATTGAATTGGAAGCAGGAGCATCTCTTGGCGCAATCCAAGTATCGGCAAGCGACCGATCAGCTATGTTGCAGATCTGGGAGAAGTTGACTGAGGGGAATCTGGCAGAGGTAAATATCCAGAATGGAAGCGGGCTGACAGTGGGAATCTATAAGAATTTGGTACTGGTATCTGAAACTTCCATAGTGAAGAAAGACGGGACAGTAATTACCACATATTGCTTACGTGAGAAGACAGACATGGAGAAACGTCTGGATAACGTGGAGGCTGGTCAGGCAATCCAGGACGGAGCTATTGCTGATCTTGGAGAAGTATCCAGCCTGCTTGCAGGACAGATGGATGGAGGAAAGGAATAATGGCAGCTTTCTACGGTAATCGGATTCGTTCTGGGCTTATGACACTGGAAGAAGTACCTAAGCTGTGGCGTAAGAAAACAGAGCTGTGGTTACAGAAGAATCCGGAGGTATAAGCAGTGAGTGATATTTTACAGTACATTGCTACGCATTGGGTGGCATGGATGTTTGTAATATTATCAGGCCTGTTAGGTCAACTATTCCGTCAGATGAAAGTACAGCGTAGTAAGACACAAGCTATCAATGAAGGGGTTCTTGCCTTATTACATGACCGATTGTACCAGGCTTGTCAATATTACATCAAGCTAGGTTATTGCCCTATAGATGGTCGGGATAATCTTGAATATATGTTCCGACCATATAAAGCTTTAGGAGGAAATGGAACTGGAGAAGAGTTATATAACAGATGTTTGGCTCTTCCGTATGAGCCTGAATTAGAAAAGGAGGATTAAAAGATGGATATAAATGTAATCATGCAGTATGGGTCATATGTGCTTATTGCTATTGGGGTGATGGCTTTTGTAGTATCTGTAATTACGCAGGTTATTAAGTCATGGCCTGGCTTAGACAAACTGCCTACGGCAGCAGTGGTTATTGTGCTTTCTTTGGTGTTGTGTCCCATATCAATGATTGCCCTTATGGAATGGATGGGACAACCAGTAACATGGTATATGTGCTTTGCTTGTATGATTGCAGCTTTTGTTGTGGCTTTGGTTGCTATGGATGGCTGGGAGAGAGTAAATGAAATTTGGGGACGTACACAGCATAAGAAAGTGACATAGGAGGAGGTGATCCATCTATCTCCCGATCTGGTCAGGGTTAGAGCCAGAATCACTATCAACAATTAAAACTAAGGAGGAGCAATCATGAAAAAAGATTACAAAAACAGAACACTCACATTTGACAGCCCAGAGGAAGAAGTAAAGTATAATAAACATATGGCACAGTTTGGACCTGGTACAGAAAATGGTTCCCACCCAGATGACTGCCCTTACTGCAAGAGACATGGCTGGGACACGTTCCCCGGAACCACTTTTGAAGAAGAGTGCGATAAGTGGGCTGCCGAACATCCGGAAGAGGTAGAAAGGTTGCCGGATTGAACATAAGGCAGCTGTAGAATATGGCCTTGATATTATTTACGAGGCTTAGGACTTTAAGAGCCTGGGAGAAGATCCTGGGCTTTTTATTTTAGGAGGATACAATGGAGATAAGAAAAGAAATCAAGCAGATTAATTGTTATGCAGGAAAGAATCGCCCAGTATGGATCGTGATCCATGAAACGGATAATTATGATTGGGGAGCAGGAGCAGAAACGCATGCAAAAGCTCACAAAAACGGAAACTTATCCACATCTGTGCATTGGTATGTGGATGATAAAGCAGCAGTCCAGACACTGGATTACAGTGACGGGGCCTATGCAGTTGGTAAGCAGTACGGTACCCCGGTTATTCCAAGAGTAACCAATACGAACAGCATAAATATTGAAATCTGTGTTAATGAAGATTCGATTTACAGTAAAGCAGTCTCTAATTGTGCGGAACTTGTAAGAATGATCATGTTACAGACCGGAATCAAGATAGATCATGTGATCCGGCATTATGATGCCAAGCGTAAATATTGCCCCAGAAAGATGATGGATAATCCAACACTATGGGAAGAGTTCAAGAAAAATCTTAATCAATATGCAGTAGGATGGCATCATGATAATAACGGATGGTGGTATGTGGATACACCGCACAGTTATTACAGGTCATGCTGGCAGACGATTAACCACCATAAATATTACTTTAATTCAGACGGTTATGCTTTGACAGACTGGCACCAGATTGACGGCAAATGGTACTATTTTGAACCTACATCCGGTCATCCCTTAGAATGTGCTCTGTATGTGACGGATGCAGATGGTGTACAGAGTCCGGGCGAATTTAAGGAGGACGAATGAAATTAAATGACCTGATAGAAAAGATTACGGCTCTGAGGGGGCAGCAGTACAGCACCCATATGATCATGGGATGGGTCAATGAAATCGAGGGCCAGGTAGTAGAAGAGATCATAAACCGGGCAGAGGGATTTGATATAGATTTTAAACCTCTGGATTATCAGCTGGATTATGATACGGAATTGAGCATCCCTGATCGCTTTCAGGATGTGTATATCAACTATCTGCTCTCAAAGATTGATTTTCACAATGAGGAGACAGAACGCTATAACAATGATGTGATCATGTACAACTCGGCCTATGAATCGTTTGCTGCCTGGTTCCGCAGGCAACACAGGGCAAAGCAGACGGCTATGTTTTCAAGATTTTGAGGTGGAACTATGGGAAGATTACCAATGCTGTCAATGATCCCCAAAGGGAGTAATAAGCAACTGGGCGCCTTTGGGGGGCTGAATAAGGGGCTTGTGATCGGGGATAATGAGTTTTCTGATATGAAAAATATGTGCTCCGATCAGTTCCCAGCTATTGCCGTGAGGAAGCCGCGGGGGGAGATCATAAAGAAACTGGAAAAGCCTCATGGGCTGTTCTGGAAAAATGGACTGGCCTACGCAGATGGTACAAAGCTGTACTATCAGGACAAAGAAATTGGAACCGTCACAGATACGGATAAGCAGATGGTTGGAATGGGCGCTTACATTGTTATATTCCCGGATAAGCTGATGTATAACACATCCACAGGGGAGCTGAAAGGATTGGAGGCATCCTGGACACAGGGAGCAGCCGCCACATTCGCGCAGACAACCACAGGAAGCACCATGGTGAAAATCAGCTGTACGGGAATCGGAAGCGGCTTTTCTCAGTTTGACGGGGTAGAGATTTCAGGATGTACCAATGCTGAATTTAATAAAACCACAGTGATCCAGGAGCTGGCAGCTGATTACATCATCATTGTAGGAAACCTGAAAGAGACGTTCACCCAGGATTCAGGTCTTAAAATCACCCGTAAAACCCCCGATATGGATTATATCTGTGAGAATGGGAACCGGATCTGGGGCTGCTCCAGCAAAAACCATGAAGTTTACTCCAGTAAGCTGGGGGACCCTACGAACTGGCAGGCATATGAGGGGATAAGCACGGATTCCTACGCCGCTACTGTGGGGAGTGACGGGGATTTCACAGGCTGTCTGTCCCATATGGGCTACGTTTTATTCTTCAAGGAAGATGTAATACATAAAGTCTTTGGAGATAAGCCAAGCAATTACCAGATCAATACTACTTCCCCAGTGCGTGGAATTGCCAAAGGCTGTGAGAAAACAGCCTGCATCGTAAATGAAACACTGCTGTATGTGTCACGGAATAATGTGTGCAGTTATGATGGGGCCTATCCAGAATCTGTATCGGATGCATTGGCAGAGGCCCGTTTCTCCGGCGGTGTAGCCGGGCAGTATAACGGAAAATACTACGCTTCCCTGAGTGATGCATCCGGTAACTGGAACCTGTATGTATATGATCTCAAAAAGGGGATGTGGCACAGGGAAGACAGCCTTCATGCATTGTTTATGGCCTACGGAGAAGGGCAGCTCTATTGCATTGACGCAGACCATAACCTGTTTACCATTTCAGGAACCCGTGATGAATACATTGAATGGATGATAGAGAGCGGAGATATGATGGATGGGACAGTAGAGTTTAAATATTTGAAGCGGCTGCTGTTCAACCTTCTGTTGGAGCCGGGAAGTGAAGTGGATGTATTTTTGAAATGTGACGGAGAACCGGAATTTCGGAAAAAGATTTCTTTCACTTCTACTGGCTATAGAACCCAGACCCTGAATGTGATACCGGATCGGTGCCAGCGCTACCGTTTCCGCTTAGAGGGGAAGGGACCGGCGGCATTGATTGCATTGAGCAAATATATAGGCTACGGGAGTGATATTCATGGCTGTATATAAGCCTTTGGTAATTGAAAAGAATGAAACTGATATAAAAAAGATCATGCGGCAGCTATACCGGTTCAGTGAGGACTTGAAATTTACCATTTCAAACCTGTCATTGGATGATAATTTCTCCAAGGAATCTTTGGATGCGATCACAGAGAGGGGAGAGACCGTCCGGAAGATCAAGTTTGATACAGACAGTTTTTCAATTACGTATGAAAATTATAAGACAGGAGTGCTTACAAGGCTGGAGCAGACAGAGGATACCATTTCTTTTCTGGTTGATTCCGGGAGTGTGATAAAAGAAATGCTGACCCGGATGGAGCTTCATGGGGAATATATACGCCTTACCAGCGGCCAGATTCTCATCAACGCCCAAAATATGACACTGGATGCAGCAGGCAACGCCGTTTTTTCAGGGGCAATCAACGGCGGTTCAATCAATATTAACAACCGTTTTATCGTATATCCTAATGGAGACTGCTATGTAGATGATTCCCTGAAAACAGAGACCCTGAATCCGGCGCAGGGTGTAACGGCGGCGGATATGGAAGTATACAACGATAATGATTATATCAATACCATAGGCCGGACAGCGACCTGCTCAGAAGCATATATTTCAGAAACCCTATCATGCAACCGGGTGAGATATACATCGGATCGGCGGAAAAAGAGGGAGATTCGTCCGCTGCCGGATGTATCCATGCTGATCCGGAATCTCAGGCCGGTACGTTACTGTATCAATGGCAGGGATGCGGTCGGGTACATTGCTCAGGATGTGAAAAAGAGTATTGTGTCAGAATCTGACACATATGAGTCAGACTGCATCCCGGCTGTGGGGCAGTCTGGGGAGTATATGGAATTGCCATATGCCATGTACACTGCGGTTTACACCAGAGCCATACAGGAGCATCAGAAACGATTGGACAGAATGAAGAGAGAACTTAAGGAGATGGGAGAGAATGTCAAGTTTTAATGTGCCTATGCTGGGAGGCCAGAACCCGGATATAAAAAAGGTGTACAACTACATACAGCTTTTGAATGACCAGCTCCGCTACAGTCTGTCCAATATTACACCGGAGGATAATTTTGACCAGCAGTCATTTTTGAAATATCAGGAAACAGAAACCCATATAGCCCAGCTGGAAGTTACTATGAAGGGTTTTTTATCAGAGTTCCAGAACCTTCAAGACAATGTTTCTACCAGCATTAAAGTGCTGGATGGACAAATTGCATTAAAGGTAAGTAAAGACAAGCTGTGTTCGGAAATATCCGCTACGACAGAAGCAATCAATTTCAAAACCGGTTATCTGATCATTGATGCCAATAATTTTAAGCTGAATAAGGATGGGACGGCTACATTCAGCGGTACGATCAACGGCGGATCCATCAATATCAATAACCGGTTTGTGGTTACTTCTGCGGGGCAGGTCACGATTGATTCCATTACTTTTGCACAGGGTATTGTGACCAATGGGCTGCTGTACACCAATTACATCCGCATATCTGGAAATGCAGATGTAGAAGGGACACTGACAGCTAAGACAATGAATGTAACGGGGGATGTATCCTGCGAAACTCTGTTTGAGCGTTCAGACCGGAGGTTAAAAAACAATATCCGGGATATTCCGGATCAGACGGCGCTTAAGCTTGTGCTGGGGATGCGTCCCGTGACGTTCCGGTTCAGGGATACCGGGCAGAAATCCATGGGGCTGATCGCTCAGGAAGTAGATGAGCTCCAGAAACGTCTGGGAACAGATCTTCCGCTGGTGGATCATAGTGGAGAGTATCTGGCAATCCCATATGGAAACAACAGTGTGCTGTTTTCCGGGGCGATTCGGCAGCAGGGACGGGAAATAGAAGCATTGGAAAAAGCTATAAGGAAAATAAAGGAGGCGCAAAATGAAAATTGTATATGAAGAAAGTGATATCGGAATGGCATTGATGGCGCTTAACCAGCTGAAAGTGGAGGGAGTACAGCAGGCGGGACTTTTAATTACAATTAATAATACTCTCAATAAGGGAGTAAAGGTAGAAGAACCCAAAATAGAGAATCCGGAAGTAAAGGGGGAAAAATAGATGGCAGTAGCAAGTATCGTTGATTATTTAAAGAGCCGGGGCATGGACAGCTCCTTTAATGCAAGAAAAAATCTGGCAAATCAATATGGAATATCAAACTACAGCGGGACAGCCAAGCAGAATACCTCGCTTCTTAAGACCATGCAGCAGCAGTCCCAGCCGAAACAGCAGACTCAACCGGCTTCCAATGGCCAGAATGTAACGATCACACCTGTTCAGGATTCTAAGGCAGGTAATCCAGCATCCAGTTATCTTACAGACTATACCTATTCCAGATTCCAGAAGTCAGACCGCACACAGGATTATGCAGACCGTCTGGATGAACTGGAAAATAACCGCCCGGATGAGTATAACAGCAAATATCAGGGAACAATTGACAGCATTATAGACAGCATCCTGAACAGGGAGGATTTCAAGACAGATGATGTGTATGAAAGCGATCTGTATAAGAATTACAGGGATCAGTACATACAGCAGGGGCAGAAGGCTATGAGGGATACCATGGGAGCCGCACAGGCAGCCACAGGCGGCTATGGATCCACTTATGCATCCGCAGTAGGGCAGCAGGCGTATGACAGCTATATGAGCCAACTGAGCGATAAGAGCCTGGACATTTATGACCGGGTATACCAGCAGTACCTTAATGAGGGACAGGAGCTGTATAACCGTCTGAACATGGTCAATAATCAGGACAGCATTGATTATGGACGGTATAGGGATACAGTGAGTGATTATTATAATGACCTTAATTATTACGCCGGGCGGTATGACAGTTCGTATAATCAGGACTTTGGGGAGTATCAGACGGATCTTTCTGCAAAGCAGTGGGCGGAACAGTATGCTTACCAGAAAACCCAGGATGCACTTGCACAGCAGAACTGGCAGACACAGTTTGATTACCAGAAGGAGCAGGATGCTTTACAGCTGGATTTGCAGAGGCAGCAGCTGGAGCTTCAGAGGCAGAACGCAGCTAGGAGATCTTCGGGGGGATCTGGGGGAAGTAAGAAAAAAAGCAGTAATAATGCATATCTTACAAAAGCTAAAAACATGCTGAATGGTACAGATGGAAATGATACGCACAAATATCAGAGTGCTACGGTATCAAAATATTTGAGTAAACAATATGGTTTATCAAAAGAAGAGGCAGAATATATAACTTCTCAGGCAAGTGATGACTTAAGAGAGACGTCAAATAAAAATATTGATAAATATTATAAATATGCTCAGAATTATGCAGATGATACCGGAGCAGATGGAGATGCATTATTTGAATATTTAAATCGTTTCTATCAAAATGGTTCAATCAGTAAAGAAGATGCAGATGAAATTTTTCGCAGAATGGGAATGGATTAAACGGGAGGATATATGTCATTTAGTAGCAGACTAAAAGAGAAGGAAAAAGAGGGCATTAAAGAAAGCCGGGATTATCGTACACGAGGCTCATATGCTGAAAAAACGGAAGGCGCATTCTCAAAACGGATTGCACAAAAGGAAAAAGGGAACAATATACAGAAAATACCACAGCCGGAAAAAAGTATTTTTTCAGAAATATCAAAACCGGAGATATCAAAAATTAAATCCATTCAGCCAGTATCTTCATATTTGTCCGGTTCTGCATCTTCTTCCAAAAATATTCCATACGCCGCAGCACATCAGGATCAGAAGATGCATCAGAACATTGAGCAGAAGACGCAGGATGCAGCTCAGAAAAAGTGGGAAAATGCAAAGAAGCAGTATGAGCTGGATAAAATAGGTTTTCAGTCTGGAAACCGTTTTATCAATTACAGTACCATTCCGCAAAGATCAGATTATGAAACGGGAATAAAGGAAGGAATGGACAAGCCTAACCTGTTCAGTAATGAGATACCAGGTCTGATGGATTTTCTTGATCCGGAAAAGAGAGAGGTTTCCAAAGCAAGTAAATATAACTTCACCCGCATGAATGAGGATGAGAAGAATATATACTATTATCTAAATGGAAGGTTTGGAGCAGAGGCAGCCGGAAACTATATTAAGTCGATCAACAGGGAACTGAATGCAAGAAACATGGAAATTGTGAAGGAAAATACAAAGGAGCTTGCGAAGGAGCATCCGGTATTTTCTTCTGTTTTGGATGCAGCTATCGCCCCTGTTACAGCAGGAGCATATCCGGCTATGCTTGTTGAACAGACAGCAAATGCAATCAGCGGGAAATATGAACCAATGGATCCAAATGATAAGTATTTAGGGCAGGCTGCCATATTGGAAGGCTTGCGTGCTGGCGTTGCAGAAAACGAGGGGATTAAGAACGTAATCCCCAATCAAACCGCCCGTGAGTTCCTAGTAGGGACGGGAATGTCCATAGGTGAAAATATAGCCCGTCTGCCATTTGGAGCATACGGCCTTGCGGCGGCAGTCGGAAGCGCCGGCCTGTCAGGGACACGGGATGCAGCTGAAAGAGGGGGAACAACCGGACAGGCTGTAGCCTCAGGTGCAGTTAATGCGGCGGCAGAGGCGTTTTTTGAAAAATTCTCTCTGGATGGACTGGAACGGTTTAAGGTATCACCGGGCAGAGGCGTTAAGGAGTTCCTTAAAAATGTGGGGAAACAGGCTATTACAGAAGGATCAGAAGAGACAGCAACGGAAATTGTCAATACATTATCGGATACTGTGATTATGAAGGAACTCTCTCAGTACAATCAGGCATACCAGGAGTATAAGAAAGCTGGTGCAGATGATGGGACTGCAAAGAGGGAGGCTTTTATGGGTCTACTGAAAAATGTAGGGCTGGCAGGTCTGGGCGGTGCCATATCCGGCGGAATTATGGGCGGAGGAAGTCAGGCTCTGGGAAATGTAGGTCTCAGCTATTATGGCAGTAAGATTGATCAGGATTACAGAGACTACGCAGATTCGATAGATACAGATCCGGCGCATTATGTCCGCCTGGAGGATGCCAGGGAAGCACAGGAATTACAAAGGACAGCTCAGGAATACGCAGAATTACAGCGCCAGGGCAGGTATGTACCGAACCGGGATAAGGCAGAATATGATATCCGTATGAATCGGTTCATGGATAATTTACAGACCCGCTCACAGGAGCCCGTACGCCCTCGGGATACAGTTGAAGTACCTATGGATGATAAAACTACCGTTGAGCCTGAAATAACCAGTACAGAGCCAGTAAATCGTCAGCTTGCGGAAAACCATGTGATGTCGGAAACAGTATCAAAAGTAAACAAAAGCGTATCAAAATCACAGGAAAGTATCTCTCAATCCACACAGCCTGTACAGTCACAGACAACGGAGGATATAAAACAAAGCGGGGCTTATAAAGGCGCTTATGGAAAATATGGGAGAGAGGCGCTGTTGGATACCTATGACGGAACGGTAGAGGTATCGGTGTATAATAAAGCCTTTGGTCGCGCCTATGATGCCGGATACCATAACATGGACCTGGACATGGCAGAACATTCCGCCATTATGTCTGTATTGACAGATAAGCAGATCAAAGCAGCATATCGGGCAGGTATACAGGATTATAATGCTGATAATAAGGTGATTCCTCAGTATACACAGGGGGAAGCCAGAAATGGCGGTCTTGGCAGTGTGTCAGAGCTGGCAGGACAGGATCAGCGCAGAGTAGCAGACTATATAGGAAAAAAGACCGGGCTTAAAATCAATCTGATAGACAGCATGGAGGATGGAGCCACAGCATCCTATAAAAGCGGTGAGATTACCATAGATGTAGGCTCAAAAGACTTCAATGGAGCTATGTCTCATGAATTAACGCATTTCATCAAGGAACAGGTCCCAAAAGCATATGAAGCCTATCAGACCACTGTAGTAGAGGCGGAAATGAAAGCCTCCGGCAGATCATGGGAAGATTTGATAGAATCCTATGAAAGAAGATACGCAGAAGCAGGACAGGAGCTAACACGTCAGGAGGTCATTGAGGAGATTGTGGCAGATGCTACACAGAAATTTTTTAATGATCCCCAATTTATTGATGCCGTAATTAAAAAGGATAAAAAGCTTGCCCAGCGCATTATAGATTTCCTTACAGATATAGTGGATTCAATTAAGAACTTAATCCAGACCGGAAGCACCAGAGCAGCAGCTAAGAATCTGGAGGAAAATGCGAAGCTGTATGAAGAAGCACGTGATATTTGGATGTATGGGCTGGAAAAGGCAGGAGAAAGTTATAAGAGCGGACAGAGCAGGGAACGCTCTTCTGTGCCATCAACATCAGAAAAACAGTCAGAGGTAGAAAGTAGTGGTATAATCTTGAAGGATGTCCGCTTTCAGTTGGATGATATAGACGAAACTGATGAAAACAGGATAGAGGCATTAATCTATGCCAATAAATCTTTACAGGAGGCTTATGATCTTCTGGAACAGCAGTTTAAGCTTACATCAAAAGATGCGGTTCGTTTGGAAGATATTCGAAAAGTATCGAAAGAATTTCTTAAAAAATATAACAGTAAATATTCTCAGGAAATTCTGGAAAAGAATCTTTCTAAATTGTATTCTTATATCCGAGGTTCTGATCAAATAGATGGAAAAGCTGTTACGGAAGCAGCCACAAGTATTGCCAAAAGTATTCTAAAGCAATCACAGCAGATGGATACAGAACTGACAGAGCAATACCGTGATTTTCGTAAACAGATCCGTGATACTAAGATATCAATCACGGATCAGGATAAGGCAGATCTGGCGGCAGTAGGAGGATATAATAGCTTCAGAAAACAGTATTTTGGAAAAATGAAGTTGGGGAAAGACGGTATTTCTGTTGATTCTCTCTATCAGGAATTACAGTCACAGTATCCGGAATTATTCCCGGAAGATATTACTCATCCAGCAGACGAGTTAATAGCCATTGCTTCCGCTCTGGATCAGACAGAACCACAGGTTAAAAATCCATACCATGCTGATATGGATGAAATGTCCTATATACTCGGTCAGGATATTATGCAGGCATATTTTGATGTTAGAAGTCCCAGGGCTACATTTGCTGATAAAAAAGAAGCCCAGCTTCAAAAAGTACGTTGGCAGCATCAGCAACAGATGAGAAGGTTTAAGGATGACTTGAAAAAACAGTATCAAGATGCCTTGAATCAAGTACGTAAAGAAAAGATAGAAGAAAGTGAGCGGTTGGCAGAGTCATATAGAAACCTGGCAGAGGCAGAACGCCAGGAGATGAAAGATTATTATAAATCCAAAATGGAGAAGGTCAGGAATGAAAAATGGCAGGCCATAGATGCGATAACGAGGAAGCATCAAATTAAAACCAAATCAATGAGAGACAGGCAGCAGGCACAATATGATAAAAAGATTATCTTGAAGGAAATAAAGCGGTTGCAGAATTGGCTTTTGAAACCTACGGATAGCCGTCATATTCCGGAAGGGCTGCGTACTTATGTGGCAGAGTTCCTGAATAATATTGATTACTCAACGAATGATCGAACTCTCATGGTAAAAATAGGTGACGATCTGGTTGAATCAACAATTAAGAGCCAGAGAACCAGAGCATGGGAAGAGGTTCAGGGCTTTTTTAGGGAAATATTAGACCATGGTGGTGTATATGAAGATCCTCAGACCGGAGCAACTACTGCTGTAGAAGTAGATCCGGACATGGTAAGCAAATTAAAAGACTTGATTCAAAAAAACAAGGATATAGATAAGCTGGATGATCTTGATGCATATACGATGAGAGAGCTGAAAGAGACTGTATATTCTATGAAAAAAATGATTATGGAAGTAAATTCTCTTAAAAGCAATCAGAAATCAAGGGAAGTCAGCCAACTGGCAGAGGGAATATTTGAGGATCTTTCGAAGCGCGGGGATAGAACAGAATATTCTGGCGCCGTTTTCGGTACAGGTGATAAACTGCTGAATTATGATATGCTGGATCCTCAGACAATGTTTGGGCTGATGGGAAACAATATGAAGTCACTGTATGATTCTCTGCGTACTGGTCTGGATAAGAAGACTTTAAAATTAAAAGAGGCTCAGGATTATATTGGCGGTATATTGAAGGAGAATGAAATAACGCCAAGGCAGTTAAGGGAGTGGACTGGCCCAGATGCTAAACGAAAGGTTTTTGAAACATCTGGAGGAACGATTGAATTAAGTGTGGCAGAGGTAATGTCATTATACGAATTAGATAAGCGGAATCAGGCGAAAGGTCATATGTATGATAAAAATGGGGGAATTAAACGCGAACCCAAGTCACAGAAGGCTGGTATAAAAGGAAAAAGACTTGAGCCAGCTAAAATAGTGAAAAATTATCGAACAGTGAAGGTAAAGCCTGCGGATGTAATTAAAATCACCAGTAGTTTAACAGAGGAACAAAAGATTTTGGCAGATGCTATGCAGCGCTTTATGGGGGATCAGTGCGCAGCCTGGGGAAATGAAGTTACAATGGATATGTACGGATACCAGAAGTTTACAGCTAGAAATTATTTTCCTATAGTAACGGACCGTGATTATATATCTACCAAACAGGGAGAGGCACAGAACCAAAAGACAACTATTAAAAACATGGGAATTACCAAGAGCACCACACCACACGCTCATAATCCGATCATTATACAAGATATCTTTGATGTATATACGCAGCAGGTGGATAAAATGAGCACATATAATGCTTACGTGATCCCTCTGTCGGATCTTAATAAGGTGTTTAATTATCGGGATGCAAGAGATACTGTGGGAAGAATCAGCATAAAAGAAGAAATTGATCGGGCATTTGGAAAAAAAGGAAATGCATACATTGATAGGCTGGTACAAGATATCAATGGAGGAATTATACAGGATCAAGGGATAACAGATAATCTTGTAGCGGCTTGGAAAACATCGGCAATAGCAGGGAATTTAAGGGTGGCAATACAGCAGCCTACGGCGATACTGAGAGCCATGTCGGAAATAAATCCAAAGTATTTGCTACGCGGAATAATAACAAATACAAGGAAGGGGCAGTGGAAGCAAATGACTAACTATGCCCCGATTGTGCTGTGGAAGGACTGGGGATTCTACAAAATGGATACTAGCCGTCAAACGAAGGAAGTAATCTTTGATACAGATTCTCTGTTGCATCGGATTAACAATGTAGCTATGATTCTGGCAGAAATGGGGGACAAAATTGCATGGAATAGGATATGGAGGGCCTGTGAATTTGAGTGTATGGATAAGCATAAGGAATTAAAAGAAGGAAGTGAGGAGTTTTACCAAGAGGTTGGACGGCGCTTTGGAGAAATCATTGATAGAACTCAGGTAGTTGATTCGGTATTACATCGAACACAAATTATGCGTAGCCAAAATGCAGCAGTAAAGATGGCTACCAGTTTCATGGCAGAACCATTAAAAAGTTATGATATGTTATATCGTGCCTATGCAAGCGTAAAATATAAAACTCCAGGAGCTTCAAAAGCGGCAGCAGCAGCAACAGGGGCCTATGTGATTTCCACAGTGGCTACTGCGTTGGCTGCTTCTGTGATGGATGCAATGAGGGATGATGATAGAGAAAAGGGATTTACAGAAAAGTATGTAGATAACGTAAAAGGAAATCTTATGGAAGCAGCAATGCTGATTAATAATATTCCCTATGCAAAGGATATCTGGGCTACATTGTCAGGAGATACGCCTGTACGTTCCGACATGGCAGGTATACAGGATCTTGCATATGCCATACGAGAAATCGGAAAATATAAAAAGGGGAGCAGCAAATATACCCCTCAGTATGTAGCACTGTATGCCATGGAACATGTATCTAAAACATTTGGAACTCCCTTAGGAAATGTGATTAGGGACGTTAGATCCATAGCAGATACTATAGTACATGCGAGTGATAGAAGAGAGCAGGATTACTTGTGGATAAAAAATAAGTATAGCATGAAAAATCAAGCAAATTTGTCATTATATACAGGGATGATGATTGAGGCCCAGAGAGCAGGAGATTTGGAGTTTCAAAGCAAGGTAAAACGCGATCTTAATAAGGCAGGAATCGAAAATGATAAAATCATATCCAGAATAAATGCATTAATTAAGGAAGAATTGGTGACAGATGAATATGTAGACCCACGCATTGATGCAGCAGCACAGGCCAGAATTGCATTTGACACAGAAGCTTATAAGACCGCAGTGGAACAGTTAAAACAGGAGGGGTATGCAGAAAAAATGATAAGCTCTGCGGTAGGTACCAGGATAAAGGAACTCACAGGAAAAGAGGAAATTGACTGGGAGGCAGAGGCTGAGACAGCGGCAGATACCCTGTATGATGATATTCTGGGTAATGATGCAGATTTGGAAAATGATAAGGAAAAGGTTACCTATAAACCCAGTTATAGCAGCACGGATATTATACGGTCAGTGGAAGAAATAAAAGAAGGGGATATAAATTCCCTGAAAGCTTTCAACGTAGTGGCAGAGGATTATTATGAAACTAAAAAGAAGAATGGAGTGAAGAAGAAAGAAGCCATTGGAGATTTAAGATCCATTATAACCCGTAAATATAAGAAGGAATGGATATCAGCTTACAATTCCGGAAACACCGCAGCGTGTGAAGCAATCCAGAACAGATTAAAACATCTTAAGATGAACGGGAGCTATCTGTATAGTGGGAAAGATTGGGCAGACTGGCGGAAGGAAGCTAAAGAGAAGAAAGAAGATTAGTAGAACCGGCAGCGTTGAATGATACGCTGCCAGTTTTTTAACAAAATAGCAATATCAAAGCTATTAAAAATGGTTTAACTGCCGTACAGTTTACTGGTGATATCAATAATCTTAGAAATCAATCCCTTGATATGAACACTCAAAAAGTTTATTTAATCAGCAAAGATACGGTACAAAATATTCCAGATGCAATGATTGGCACAGGGCTTCTTACCATAAAAAATATGGGACTATTTGCGTCAATAGAAATTGTTGACAGTAATAAACAGCAGTATATTTGGGGAGGTTGGAACTCCGAACTCATCACTTCATCAAACTGGAAATAATTATTTATATAATTGCATCCATTTCCAAGTTCCTAAATCTGTACCACACGATACAACCCATATGTGTGCATTCCAATGATTGATAATAATCATTGTTGCTTCATTGGAATTTTGTCCAAATACAATAATATTAAAATTTCCTTGTTCACCAGCAAAGACAGTTGACTTATCATTGAAAACATTCAAATATTTCAGTCCGCTTTTTATGTTACTGATAATCCATGTTTGAATATCTGAAACAGATGTTGATGCTGATTCCACGGATAATCTTTCACCAAAAATATTGCTATTTTGCTCAGTAAATCAAATACGCACTTACAATAAGGCTGTGCTTGGCGGGCATTGCCCACGAAAGGAGCGGAATTTATGGCAATTTCAGTACCAGTGCCAAAAGACCTGAGTGGAATCAAGACAAAAGTAGCATTGAACCTTACCAAAAGGCAGATTATCTGTTTTTCGGGAGCTGCCCTTGTGGGTGTTCCCTTATATTTCCTCACAAAAGGGGTATTAGGCACACAGGGGGCGGCGCTTATCATGGTGGGCGCAATGCTGCCATTCTTCTTTTTGGCTATGTATGAAAAAGACGGTTTCCCGGCAGAGAAGATTTTATATTTCATGCTCCGGCAGAAGGTACTCACGCCGGGAATCAGACCGTATAAATCGGAAAACCTCTACGAGCAGTTGGAGGAACGGGAAAAAATCAGGAAGGAGGTATGTTTCCTTGAAGAAAAAGCAAAAGGCGGCAGCGGGAAAGCCAAAGCCGCAGAAAAATAGGCAGACACCGGAAAAGGCAGGACTGACTTTTTCGGAAAAGAAACGTCTGGCGGAGCTTAGGCGTGTCCTTGCCGGGAATAGTAAAGAACAGGCGAAGCCGGACACCGCACAGAAAACCATTACATTCAAAAAAATGTACCGGGACGGCATCTGTCAGGTGGCGGACACTTATTATACAAAAATGGTGGAATTTTTTGATATTAACTATGACTTGCTGGGGGTGGAGGATCAGGCTGATATTCTGGAGGAATACAGCAAGCTGATTAACTATTTCGATCCGTCCATAAGATTCCAGTTATTCTTATTCAACAGGCAGGTCAGCGAGCAGGCGCTTGCGGAGCAGTTTGACACTCCCCTGCAGGACGATGATTTCAACGATATTCGTGAGGAATACACGCAGATGTTAAAGCACCAGTCGGCAAAGGGCAACAATGGCATCATCAAGTCAAAGTACATTATTTTCGGCGTGGAAAGCACAGGCATCAAAGAAGCAAGGAGCAAGTTAAGCAACATTGAGAAAGATGTGGTACATAATTTAAACAATATCGGCACAAACGCCAGAGGTCTTGACGGGAAGGAAAGGCTCCGTATCTTACATGAGTATTTCAATCAGGGTACGATGGAGCCTTTCCGTTTTTCCTTTAAGGAACTGTCAGAGTCCGGGAAGTCGGTCAAGGACTATATTGCGCCGCCGGGGTTTGATTTCCGCTATCCGAGCCGCTTCAAGTCCGGCAGCATTTACGGGAGCGTGTCTTACCTTGACATGATTGCGCCGAAGTTTACGGACGAGATGATTAAGAAGCTGCTGGATATTGATGATAACCTTACCCTTACCATGCACATGCAGACCATTGATCCGGTGGAAGCAATCAAGATGATAAAACGTGCGCTTACCGACATTCAGAAAATGAAGATTGAGGAACAGAAGAAGGCAGTCCGGAGCGGTTATGATATGGATATTCTGCCGACTGACATCGTGACGTATGAGAAGGACACGTTGGAGCTTTTAGATGACCTCAATACAAGCAACCAGAAACTTATCAAAATGACATTCCTGATTACCTGTTACGGGAGGACAAAGAGGGAGCTTGAAAACCTTACGCAGAGGGTGTCCGGCATTATCCAGCAGGCAAACTGTAACTTGCGGTGTTTGCAGTATTTACAGGAGCAGGGGCTGATGGCAAGTGCGCCGATTGGGTGTAATGACGTGGGGATTGAGAGAAACCTTACCACCAAAAGCACCGCTGTCCTTGTACCGTTCTGCACACAGGAGCTTTTCATGCCCGCACCGGCTATTTATTACGGTCTGAACGCACTTTCCAACAACATGATTATGGCAGACCGGAAAAGGCTGCGTACACCGAACGGAGTTATTTTGGGGACACCGGGAAGCGGTAAGTCTTTTTCCGCAAAGAGGGAGATTTTGTCCTGTTTCCTTATCACAAAGGACGATATTATTGTCTGCGATCCGGAAGGCGAGTATTTCCCTCTGGTGCAGGCGCTTCATGGGCAGGTGGTAAGGCTTGCCACCAATTCAAAGGATTACCTGAACCCGATGGACATTCAGCTTTCCCATAAAGGGGATAAGGAAGCATTGAAGCTAAAGAGTGACTTCCTGATTACGCTGTGTGATTTGATTGCCGGAGGGAAGGACGGTCTGGAAAATGACGAGAAGGGCATCATTGACACCTGCATCAAGCACATTTATGACGGGTATTTCAAGCACCCGAAGCCGGAGAATATGCCCATACTGGAAGATTTGTATAATGCGCTGTTAAAGTATGAGCCGAGGGACGTTGCGCCGGAGATGCAGAGGGAAGCGAAGCAGAAGGCGGTTCGGATTGCCAACAGCCTTGTACTGTATGTGCATGGCTCACAGAATTATTTTAACCACAGGACGAACGTGGACGCAAACAACCGGATCATGTGCTTTGACATTCGTGACTTGGGAAACCAGTTAAAAGAGATTGGGATGTTGATTGTGCAGGATGCGGTCTGGAACAGGGTGTCGCAGAACCGGGAGCGCAAAGTTGCCACAAGATACTACTGTGATGAGTTCCATTTGCTTTTAAAGGAAAAGCAGACGGCTATCTATTCGGTGGAGATTTGGAAACGTTTCAGGAAATGGGGCGGAATCCCGACAGGCTTGACGCAGAACGTAGGCGATTTCCTGAAATCGGAGGAAATCGAGGGCATCTTGGGGAACAGTGATTTTGTATATCTGCTAAACCAGAACGCCAAAGACCAGCATATCTTGGCGGATAAGTTGGGATTGTCGGAGAAACAGCTCATGCACGTCACTAATTCTGAACCGGGAAGCGGTCTGATACTGTTTGACAATGTGGTTATCCCATTCGTGGATAAATACCCGGCTAATACAAAAACTTTTGCGATTATGAACACAAAACCGGAGGAATCCGTAACGAAGGAAGATGAGGAAGGTTAATGGCAGAAAAGAAAGGGAAGAAAAAACAGAATACCGCCTATCGTAAAGAAGCAAATGCGGAGTTCCGTAAGGGAACTAAAAATGCCTTTACAGGTGGCGGCAGTGCTGCCTATCAGCCGAGGGATGCCGATACCAAGAAGCCGGGGCATGGTTCAGCCGGGAAAAGGCAGGCGGGAAAGGGTATGCAGGCGCATCAGGAAACTTTTGGACAAAAAGTCCAGAAGTCCAGGAATGGAAAGTTACAGGAAAATCAAACTTTTTTGGAAAATAAGGGTGTGGATTCCCCAAAGGGAGATACCAGACAGCGGGAATCGAACCATGTTTCAAAAGCCAAAGCGAAAAAGCAGATGTACCAGACCACTTCTGGACAAAAAGTCCAAAAATCCGGTGCAAAGCCGGGGCAGGAAGAAAAGCCTGATTTTGTCAAGGAGAGCAGTGGATTTACCGGGCAGGACAATTTCAGCCAGCCGGAGGAAATGGAGAAAAAACAGCCGGATAGGGAAGATTACCACCGGAGGGATACTTACAGGCAGTCGCAGAAAAAAGGGAAATACCATAAAAAGCGGGTACAGAAAGAACACCGGATAAAAGGCGGCACAAAGGAAAAAACGGAAAATAAAACCTTTACCGAAGAATCTTTTATGGAGAATACCGGAAATCTGTTTCAGGGGGAAGGAGGCTCTGAATTTACAGGCAGTAAAAAGCTGCAAAAGAAACAGCGGCAGGCAGGGAAAGCCGGGAAGAAGGTACAGAAGGCAAGGGCAAAGCTGCCAAAGACAAGGGAATATACCTTGCAGAGAGTATTTGACGAGAAAACCGGGAAGGGAAAATATGTGGTTGTCCCTCTGGATAAGGAAAAACCCTTCAAGCAGGAGGGCATACCCAAAACTACCATGCGCCGGATGCAGAATGAGAGCCGGAATTTTGTGCATGGGAAGATCGCTGAAACGGAGAAAGAAAATTCAGCAGTGGAGGGCGCACACAAATCGGAGCAGAAAGGGGAAGAACTGTTTTCTTTCGTCAAAAGGCAGATAAAGGGAAAAGAGCAGAAACAGCGGGCGAAGGTGGCAAAGCTGGAAAAAAAGCAGTTTAAAAAGGAAGTCAATTTCCAGTACCAGAAGTTTTTGGAGGAAAACCCGCAGATACAGAAAAAAGCGTTGCAGAAGCGGTTACAGAAACAGCGCATCAAGCGGGAGTACATCAAGGCTAGGAAGAAAGCGGCATCTGCCAAAACAGCGGAGCAGGCGTTTGAAAAGACGAAAAACGGTGCGGTCACTGTGGCGAGGAAGTTACAGGAGTTTGCAAGGAAAAATGCCGGTTTGCTTGTGACGGTGGGCATCATGGCTCTGCTCCTTATGATGATTATGGTTTCCGTATCGTCCTGTGGGGCGATGTTTGCGGATACGCAGTCAACGATTTTAGCGGCGAGCTATTTAAGCAAGCCGAAGGAGATTGACGCCGCTGATTTGCAGTTTACCCGTCTGGAGCTTGACTTGCAGAATGAGATTGACCGGGTGGAAACAGACAATCCGGGGTATGATGAATATTCCTATAATCTTGGCGCAATCGGACATAACCCGTTTACCCTTATCAGCTATTTATCCGCAGTCCATACAGAGTTTACCGCAAGCGGGGTGGAAAGTGAAATACAGGCTCTTTTTGACGAGATGTATACGCTGACGCTTACGCCGGATACGGAAACGAGGACAAGGACGGTCACAAAGACTGGCACAAGGACAGTCACTGATCCGGTCACAGGGGAAGAAACAGAGGAAGAATATGAGTACGAGGAGGAAGAAGAATACGAGGTCAGTATCCTCAGAGTGACACTTACGGTCATACCGTTAGAGAGCCTTGTTTCCGGGAAAATGGATACCGAACAGGCGGAGATTTTTGCCATGTATGGGGAAACGAACGGTCTGCTTCAGGAGTTTGCTTCGCCGCTTAATCTCTACTGGTATTATTATGTGTCAAGCTATTACGGATACCGGAAAAACGAGGTCACAGGGAATGAGGAATTTCACCGGGGCGTGGATATAGCAGTCCCGACAGGCACAACCGTATATGCGGCGCATGACGGTACGGTGACAGCGGCGGCATACGACAGCCACTATGGGAATTATGTAGCGATTGAGATAGATGGTTATACAACCAAGTATGCCCACATGGACAGTTTAAACGTGAGCGCAGGGCAGACAGTGGAAAAAGGGGCGGTCATCGGGACAACAGGCAATACCGGGAGCAGCACAGGAAGCCATTTGCATATCGAATGTTTATATAACGGGGAGTATTACAACCCGCTATTTTATTTTGATGTGGGTGAAGGCACACTGTACGGGGAAACACCGGGCGGACAGCCGGGGAGCGCCATACCGCCGGATGCCTACGATGACGCATCGGTGCAGGCTCTTATGGAGGAAGCCGCAAAATATTTAGGATTCCCGTATGTGTGGGGCGGCTCAAGCCCTTCTACAAGTTTTGACTGTTCCGGCTTTGTCTGCTGGGTATTTACCAACAGCGGGGTACATAACCTTCCACGAACCACCGCACAGGGGATTTATGACCAGTGTACGCCAGTTTCCGCATCGGACGCAAAGGCAGGGGATATTATATTCTTTACCGGGACTTACAATTCAGCCGGGGCGGTGAGCCATGTGGGGATTTACTGTGGCAACGGGACAATGATACACTGCGGCGATCCAATCAGTTATGCAAGCACCAATTCCCCGTACTGGCAGAGCCATTTTTACAGTTTCGGCAGGTTAAATTAAGGAGGCATTTATGACAAAGGAACGCATTGAAAAGGAGCTTACCAAAGTGCGGGCGCAGCTTGAAACATTACAGGCGAAGCAGAAAGATTTGGAAGAACAGAAGCGCATGGCGGAAAGAGCCGAAAAAATGGATATTATCGAAAAGCATAAAATCTCGTCCGAGAAGCTGCAATTACTCATTAAATTCAGCGAGGACGAGATTTTGAAGTTATTGGAAGAAAAAGAAAACGCAAAGGAGATGGCAGGAAATGAAGAAAAAGTTATCAGTTAGGGCAGTGGCGTCGCTGCTGTTATCGGCATTATTGTTCTGTATGCCCATAGGGGCGGTTATGGCGAACAGCGGGAATACGGTAGACGCTTATGCGGAGGAAAGCAGTGCCGAAGGGGAAACAGAGGAAGGCACCGGAACAGAGGGCAGCAAAGAATCGGAGGAAAGCACTGAAACAGAACCCGGTGAGAGCGGCGGCGAATCAGAAGAAGAAACGGAGGGCGGAACGGTATCGGGGAATGAGATTCCAAAGTTGGAATGTACCTGTAAAGAAAAATGCACACAATATTCCATTGACAAAGATTGTGAAGCCTGCAAGGAGGATTACAGCTTATGTGAATATGTGAACCCGAATGTTAAAATCACAATCTCCACTCCGTCCGGGTGGCACAATGACACCACAAAGGTACATATCTCCATAGAAGATGTGGCACATTCCGGCAATTTCACCATAAAGACCGTACAGGCAAAAGTCGCACAGAATGGGAGCTGGACGGACATCACAGAGGATATGTATGTGGAGATTTCAGAAAATACCACCGTCTATGTGCTTGTGACAGACCAGAGGGGCAAGACCTATGAGAAAAACCGTTATATTAAATGTTTTGATTTCACGAAGCCTACCTTAAACGCTGCGGTCAGTGACGGTCTGTTAAGCGTACAGGCGCATGATACGGATTCCGGCATCAAGGCGGTGTATGTGAACGGGTATGAATTTACGGAGCTTACAAACGGTGTCTTAAATATCCGCCTGCAGCAGTTTGACGCAGGCTACCAGTATTTTACCATTTCCGCTATGGACAATGCCGGGAATATGTCAGAGGTCTATAAAACAGCCAACCCATATTACACCGATCCGGAAAAGGAGGACAGCAGTGAGAAGAACCCGGCAGAGCAGCTCCCGGTTAATGCGCAGGCAACCAAGCCTTCCTTTGCCACCGCACAGGTAACGGAGCATACCAAAACGGACAGTGACGGGAATACCGTATCAGAATTAAGCCCGGCAGAACAGAAAAAACAGGCAATGGCAGAAGCGGCTGCATCGGAGGAAAAGGAAGAATCCGGGGAGAAGGAAAAAAGTGAAACCGGGAAAGAATTTTATACAATCCAGACCGCATCGGAAAAAGTGTTCTACCTTATCATTGATCGGGACGGGGAGGAAGAAATGGTGTACTTTTTGACGGAAGTTACGGAAAATGACCTGTTAAACGTGACAGCGGACAACAGCGAAACCTTACCGAAAAATTCCGCTGCTCTGGAATCTGCAATCCCTGTGGCGGAGGGCGCACTGCCCAATAACAACGGGGAGCAGGAAACAGAAGAAGAACTTACGGAAGAACCCGACGAGGACGGGGAAGAAAATACTGAAGAACCTGAACCAGAGCCGGAGAAAGCAGAAGAAAACCCGATGGCAACCTATATCATTCTTGGGATTGTGGGAGCTGCAGCCATTGGCGGCGGTTATTACTTCAAGGTAGTCCGGAAAAAGAAAGAGGAATTTCTTGACGAGGACGATGATGAGGATGACGAGGAAGAAGAATACGAAGATGACGAGGAAAACGAGGACAGCGGGGATGATTTTTTCGAGGATAAAGAAGGGGAGGACGAATAAATGCAGTTAGTGATAACGGAAAAACCAAGTGTTGCGAGAAGCATTTCAGAGGTAATCGGCGCAACGGAAATCGGTGACGGATATATGGAAGGGAACGGTTATGTTGTGAGCTGGTGTGTGGGGCATCTGGTGGAGCTGGCACAGCCGGAAAGTTATGGGGAGCAGTGGAAGAAATGGACGTATGAGAGCCTTCCCGTAAAGCCGGAAAAATGGCAGTATGAGGTCAAGCCAGACACGAAAGCGCAGTATGACGTGCTTTGCCAGTTGATGCACAGGAAAGATGTCACCGCTACAATCTGTGCCACTGACGCCGGGCGGGAGGGCGAGCTTATCTTCCGTCTGGTGTATGAAATGGCAGGCTGTGACAAGCCGATCAAACGCCTGTGGATTTCCTCAATGGAGGAAAGCGCAATCCGGGAAGGGTTTGAGAATTTACAGCCGGGGAGTGATTACGATAATTTATACCATTCCGCACTGTGCAGGCAGGAAGCGGACTGGCTTGTGGGCATCAATGGTACAAGGCTGTTTACTGTTTTGTATGGCGGGAAAGTCCTGAAGGTGGGCAGGGTGCAGACACCCACCCTTGCGATGCTGGTGGACAGGGAAGCAAAGATTATGAATTTCCAGAAAGAAAAATATTACATGGCGCATATCCTGATGGATGGGATGGATGCTGCCACCGGGCGCATTGATGATAAAGAGAAAGCAGATGAGATTGTGGGAGCTTGCCGGAACGGGCAGGCTCTTACCACGTCTGTTGTGAAAGAGGAAAAGACGGTCATGCCGCCGAAGCTCTATGACCTTACTACGCTCCAGAGGGATGCGAACCGCCTGTTTGGGTTTACCGCAAAGCAGACCTTAGAGTACACACAGAGCCTTTATGAGAAAAAGTTAGCCACATATCCGAGGACGGACAGTCAGTTTCTGTCTGATGACATGGGGCAGACCGCAGAGGGTGTAATCGAAGCGGTGTTCCATTCCCTGATGTTTGAGGAAAATAAGGCTCCCAGACCGGATATAAAGAGGATTCTGAACAGTAAGAAAGTGACAGACCACCATGCCATTATCCCCACAATGGAGATTGCGAAGGCTGACCTTGCGGCACTGCCGGAAACGGAGCGTAAAATATTATCTCTGGTTGCGAACCGCCTTTTATGTGCCACCGGGGAGAAGCATTTATATGAAACAGTCAAGGTGGAGTTTTCCTGTAACGGACATACATTTGCTGTTTCCGGGAAGTCTGTCACGCATAATGGTTGGAAGTCTTTTGAAGATGCCTTTAAGCGTTCCTTTAAAATCTCCGGGAATCAGGAGGAAGAAAAAGAGGAAAAGAAGCTGCCGGAACTGTCGGAAGGACAGGCATTTGACAGTGTGCAGACAAAAATCAGCGAGCATTTCACTTCCCCGCCGAAGCACTTTACAGAAGATTTATTATTATCGGCAATGGAACGTGCCGGGGCGGAAGATATTGGGGCAGACGCAGAGCGGAAAGGCTTGGGTACGCCTGCGACAAGGGCGGACATCATTGAAAAGCTGGTAAAGGACGGTTTTGTAAAGCGTGAGAAAAAGCAGATCATACCCACCGAGGACGGGCTGAAGCTGATTACAGTCCTGCCGGATGTTGTGAAATCCCCGAAACTTACTGCCGATTGGGAAAATGCCCTGACACTGGTAGCAAAAGGGGAGCTTCCAATGGAGGACTTCATGGCGGAGATTGAAAACATGGTGTCGGAGCTGATACACACCTACCATGAAGTCAGCGACGAGCAGAAAAAGATGTTCGCACAGGAACAGACAGTGCTTGGGGCGTGTCCGAACTGCGGCAGTCAGGTAGTAAAGGGTAAATTCGGTGCGTACTGTGTGAAGAAATGCGGTATGAACGTGAGCCGGGTAATGGGAGCTGCCCTTACCGACACACAGGTAAAGGATTTGCTTGCCGGGAAGAAAATTCTGTTAAAAGGGTTAAAGAGCAAGGCGGGCAAGCCTTATGATGCCTATATTATTCCAAGTGGGACGGAGGAATACCACTATACCAAAGACGGGGAAGAAAAAAGCGGGGTACAGTTTAAATTTGTCATGGAATTTCCAAAAAAGAAATCTTCCGGCGGGAAGAAAAAATAGAGGGAGGAAAAGATATGTTTACAACAGGAGATAAGTTATTAAACGTGATGAAAGAGGAAGAAGTCAGCATTATGGAGCTTTCCAGAATGTCAGGAGTGCCGGAGAGGACAATCATGGATATTCTGGCGGGTATCAGAGAGCCGGAACTTGGTGTAGTATGCAGGATAGCGGACGGACTTGGCATCTGCGTCCATGAGCTTCGTGCCGATGAGGAACAGTATACAATATCCATACAGAAAGATACCCTTGCAAAGCTGATTGTAGTCAGCGAGATTAACGGTGTGGAACTGGAGGAACTGATACATACCATTCTGGAAAAAGGCATTGAGGAACATGGTTTCTATGAGTAATGCCGGAAAGTAACAAAAAACAGGCTGCAAGATGCAATTTTGTGTCTTGCAGCATAAAGGAGTGTATTTTCGGAATTGTGTATCTATTGAGTTTGTTATATAATATAACAAGAAATTTTTGACAGATATTTAAGTAATTATATAGAGGAACTAACTACATTTGGGAAGAGAGAATAGGAGGTCTTGTATATGATAGGTACAGCAATTTTAGATACGCTTTCAACAATTGTTATAAATGTGTTATCAAATTGTGTTTATGAAGAAAAACAAAAAGTAGTTGATACTGTTAAGTTAAGTGCATTAAAAAAGGAAATTGATGAGTGGATAGAAGATTATTGTCTGAAAAATGATGGAAGTATACTTTTATCATCAGCATTTCAAAATTATGTTAATTATCAAAATCCCATATTGAAAATATATAATTATATAACTGAACCTGATGTACAAAAACCTCTTGAAAGTAAATTTTTAAATGATTTGGTTAGTGAATGTAAAGAAAGTGTATTATCATCTGGAAGGACATTTTCAGTTAATGATAATTTAATTGTTCGTGAATTTTTTGCGAAAATATTGGATAAATATAAAGATTTTTTATCTAATAATCTGAATATGGCTGATAAGTATGGTATGTATGTTACAGGACAGATTATAAAGGGCGAATCAGAAGGGGTTATTAAAGAAGTTCGAACAGTAGGAGATGATATTAAAAAAATTTATGATATTATCAATCAAAAAGAAGATATAGGTGAAGATAAAAAGATCAAAATTTATTCCATATTATGTGATTTTTTGTGGCATGGAAATATAGAAGAAGTTTGTAATATTTTACCGTTAATAGAATCCAGAAATCAAGAATTGGATACTGCTATAAAGATGAATTTGTCAATGATTTCGGATTGCCAACTGGAAAAGAAATATTCACTAGATGCTCTTGAGGATATAGAATGTGAGTCTATCAAAAAAGATATTATAAGAAAAATTATATTACTCAATTTAGAAGATGCTGATTTGTTAGGAAGATTGTTGTTTATGACAAAAGATTCTATTTTGAGGCAAATAATAGAAGAAATTAAAGAGGGAGATTTTTCTAATTTTTATACACAGGAAGCAGAAATACAATATGGTGCACAAGTAATAAGTATTAGCAAAAAAGAATATTATGCTACGGAACAATGGTTAGTGGATAGAATTATGTTTATGTATTTATATAAACAAAATAATTATGGCATATATATTTCGATGAGGGAGTTGATAAAGGAAAGTAAAAATGTGTTGGAAGAAATGTTGATTTGGCAAAAACAGGAATTGGAATATATTGATGGATATTCACAAGATGGAAATACTGATAATTTGAAAACTCTCTGCATTGAATTAAAAGACAAGATTAACCTATATTTAAGATTAAAGGTAGAATATAAAAAGATATTTTATTTTGTTTTGCTTAGAAGTGCAGTGTTAGCAGATGATACTGATGTGGATAAGTTAATAGAAAAATTACCAGATTCTCTTAGGACAGACATTGATATTCGGGAAGTGATTTATTTATTACAAATAAAAAGAGGAATAGCGAATCAACAAGACATTGTGAAGTTTTGTCAAGAAACAAGAAGATATATGTTATTGTATGATTTCTTGTTACAGTGGGTAAATACGCCGGAAAAAATAATATTATTTTTTGAAGATTATAAATATATATTATCTGAACATTTGGTATTATTTTTGATGTATGTTAATATGATGAAAATTTCTAAAGGAATGGATTACTCACGAGAAATTTATAAGAGTTATCAGGACAAGTACGGAAATTATCTGGAATTTTTGTTAGAAATATATCAAGATAGTAAAGATAAGTCAATATTAGATACAATAGTTACGAAAAGAAGAGATGGTTCGCTTTTATATTTAAACAATCAAACCGAAGAATTTCTAATAGAAGTTTTCATGCAAAATAGTTTGTATGATGATGCTATGGAAATAATTAAAAAGTATGAAATATTAAAAAAGATGTCTCCAAGAAAATTGAGAATGAAGGCAGCTATTTTGCTTGCAAAAGAAAATGTGTTAGAAGCGCTCAATACTTTTTTGAGTATATTTGATATTTATAAAGAAGATCCTTATGTAGTAAATAATATTTTATATATTTCACTTCAAAATAAAAGAGTAATTCCAGAAAATATAATGTTTTATGCGAAAAAGAGTAGTAATGTTAATACTTTAACTTTGGTTGCGATGGTATACGAGAGAGAGTCGGATTTTGAATCGAGCAGTAAATTTTTAACAATGGCATTACTCAGAAGTGATAAAAACAATATAGATGTATTTGGTAAATATTGGGGGTTAAATGTAGGGCAAGGTGATAATTCAATTGTAAAAATAAAGAATGTAGACAAAGATACAGCCGTATTTCTTAAAGGAGTAGATACAGAGGATTCAATAATTTATTGTATATATAATGATAAAGTTTTACCAGAAGAACCATATGAATGGGAATCTGCAATACATATATATAAGGAGTATGCTATTAAACTTGGCTTATTTAGAAAAAAGGTAGGGGATAGCATAGAAATTGGTCAAAGTAAATATGTTATTGCAGAAATTATGCCAATCGACTGTTTTTTAGTGAGGAAATGTATGACGAAGATGATGGATTGTGGTTTGGCAAAAAGTTTTTGCATGGATCAAAATTTGGATAAAACGCAGAATCAGAATCAGTTTATACAATGGATTCAAGAAAATACTATGCCACAAAAAGAGTTTGATTGGCTGGAATATTATAAAGATTTTAGCCAGATGCCAACAACACTTTATTCTTTATACAAATGTACAAAACTAACATATGAGCAATTCGTGTTAGCTATGTTAAAAGAAAAAAGTGTAGTCATCAGAAATATGTTGGAAGAGGATACCGAAAAGAAAAATAACGGATATGTTTTGTCTTTTTCGGCTATGATTCTGTTATATAAATTAGGGGTTCCTACTAATACATTGAACGAGCATGGAGTTGTTATTCCTGTTTCGATATTACAGTCATCAAAGGATGAGACAAAAACAATTGTTGATACTAATGCCAGAGATGTGGTTGCATCTATGGGAGTTTATCAAGGAAAATTGTTTGTCAATGAAACACCAGAGGAAGAAAAGCAATATTGGATGGAAGAATCTGTAAAAATAAAGGATTATGCCGAGAAACTAATTTCTGTAGATAACTATGAAGATATTAATTGCGAAGCGTTTAGTAATAATACTCTTAAAGACTTATTTGGAATATGTGATTATGATGCGATGGCTATATCAAAAAAGTACAAAAAAGAAATAATCGCTTGTGAAGCTACATTGATTATCGTTTCTCATGCAAAAGAGTTTGGAATACATACTATAGATATTTTGGATTTTCTTTTGAATATTAAAGAACCTGTAAAAAATATTATTCGGTATATGAAGCAAATGCTGGAGCTGAGATTAATGGTAATAATTAGCAAAAGAGCTGTTGATTATATATCAGAGTATTTTTTAACCATTGAAGAAAATGAACAAGAAGAAATATTGACAGAATGGAATGATTTTTTGTCAAGTGTTGAAACAGTAGGAAAGGAATACAAAAGTATTTTTACACAAATTTCTACGGATATAATGAGAAGTAAATTTTCAGAAAGTGAAACTTATGATAGTGAAATATGGAGAATATTTGCAAGATATGTATTTCATTATAATGGTTTTTTCTTTAGGTATGGTTTTAATGAGGATGGCGAATTTGAAATTAGAACATATAAAAGAGTAGATAATGTAGAAGAAATTAATTGATTTTTAATACTTATAAACATGATTTTTTTTGTAAGAGAGAGTAAAGGCGCTTAGGAGAAATCTTAGGTGCTTTTCTTATACAAAATTCTAGGAAGGGAGCAAACAAAAATTGAATAAAGTTTACCGTCACTGGTGGCAATGGCTTATGAACGAACCATAGCCACCTTTTTTATTGCCCAAAAACAATAAACAGGAAATGGAGGTTTACCATGAGAAAATATGACTTGATTTCCGCACTTTCCGCAGAAACATCAAAGGAAGTGGCGAGGAATGAAGAAAGCTGGAAGAAATATCTGAACACAGCATCAAGGCTCTACAAATACCCGTTCAAAGACCAGCTCCTTATCTATGCCCAAAGACCGGATGCCACAGCCTGTGCTTCCATAGAGATATGGAATGACAAAATGCACTGTTGGGTAAACAAAGGGGCAAAGGGGATTGCCCTGATTGATGAAGAAGGAAGTCCTTACACCGGACTGCGGTATGTCTTTGACATATCGGACGTGCATAAGGCAAGGCGTATCGGGCGTTTTCCGCAGTTATGGGAAATGAAAGAGGAACATCAGGAAGCGGTGCTTGACCGTCTGGAAGGGATTTACGGGGATACCAACAAAGAAGCCGGATTTACGGACAGGATCAGGGAGATTGCTGCCCGGATTGCACAGGATTGTTATGGGGAGCTTGCTTCGGATATGGAATATCTGAAAGAGGGAAGTTTTCTGGAGGAACTGGACGAACTGAATGTTGCTGTGCGTGTCCGGGAAACGCTGGCAGACAGTATCGCTTACATGGTCTTAAAGCGGTGCGGCATGGATGATGCGGAGCTGGCAGAGGAAATCCAGTTCCCTTATATCCATGAATTTAATACGGTGGAAACCCTGTCGCATATTGGGGACAGCATATCCGATTTATCAAAGCCTGTCCTTATGGAAATCGGGAAGGCAATCGGGGCGTATGACAGAGCGTATGCTAGAAATGAAGCATCGAAAAATTTAGTTGAAAAAGGACTTGCAAATACCGCTGACACACGCTATAATGCTTTAAAGCATGAAAGTGAAACGCAAGACGTACAATCTACCACACAGACCGGAAATGCCGGGGAAAGGGGAAATAATGATGAATCTGACCTACGAGAAAAACGGGGATTATCTGATACCGATGTTACAGATGGACGAGCAGCCGGAGGGGACGCTGACGAAGTACGGACTGATGAGGAAGAATTACTTGCAGGAACACAAGAAAGGCATCTACACCGGACTTCTGCTGAAAGGGAAACTGAAAGAGCATCTTCTGGCTATTCAGGAACAGGCAGAGCAGAGGATGGAATTGCTGACAGCGCAGATGGCGAAAGCGGAGGGCGTGACGGAGGAACTGAAAGCCACCAATCAGATGAAATGGGTGGGGATGATGAACAACATCAGGCACTCAGCGGAGGAAATCGTGCTGAAAGAGCTGATATACAGCCTGTAAATGAGGAAGAAATAACTGAAAATAGGGAACTGCCAGAGCCGGGTAATGGAGAAAACACATTATCCGGCTTTTCTTTGTCTGGGGAGGAAACCATTAACAGGCATTGGGCAGAGATAGAAAAAGGCATTTTGCAGTTTGATGAGTTTATGGAGCATAAATGCCCGGATATTGCCGGAGTAATGCTTTTTGAGCCGGATAAGGATAAGCAGACGGAATATATTAAAAACAGTTACAGGCATGGAGAATATACAGAGTTTTATGTTGGGGAGGAAAGAGCCGGGTACAGGGCAGATGAAAACGGCATGACGCTTTGGAGCGGAACATATCTGAACCGGAAAGCAGAAGCAGTTGTATCATGGGAAACTGTGAGGGACAGCATCGCCTTTTACATGGAGAAAGGCGAATATCTGAAAGAGGGGCAGATACCGCAGTGGGAGGAACCAGAGCCAAAGGAAACGGAAGTTTACCAACAGCTTAGTCTTTTCCCAAGTATCGAGGAGCAGATCGGCACGATTGAAGCGGCGCAGGCAGGAGAGAAATACATCATGCCCGCCGCTTTTTCCCTGCCCAAAGAACAGCTTGAAGCCATTTTGCGTACAGGCGGCGGACGGGATAATAACAGAAGCCGCATTTATGCCAAGTACCAGCAGGGCAAGACGCCGGAGGAAATGGCGGAGTTTTTGAAAAACGAATACCGGACTACCGGGAAAGGTTTTGATTTTGGGAACAATCCTATTTCTGTCTGGTTCAGTGAATCCGGCATGAGCATCGGCTACGGGATGTCTGCAAAGGAAAATCCGGTTGCGGTGATGGGCTGGCAGGAAGTGGAGGGCATTGTCCGGTCTATGGTGGAGAATGGCACTTATATGGGCGCTAATGAAGTGTTCCTTGTGGACGCAGTGGAGCGGCAGAGGGTGTCAAATGACCTGTTCAATTTCTTCCGGGACGGTATCGGGGAAGTGCCGGAGAACATACCCATAAAGAATTATAACCACCCGGAAAGCATCACGAACCTTTGTGAGCTTTTATCCACGCAGGAAGGGCGGGATATTGTTTCCGGGGAGCTTTCCAAAGCGAAAGAACAGTTTGAAGCCGGGGAAAAGCAGATAAAGTGGCGGTATGTGAAAAGTCCGGAGCATTTGCTTTCAGAGATTGCAGATTTAAGTGTGGAAAAAAGAGAATATCCGGCACAGGACAGTGTGGAGGTGCGGAATGAGGATTTTATCACACAGGACGAGATAGACACCCGGCTGACAGGGGGCAGCGGCTTTCATCATGGGCATTTCCGGATTTATGAGTATTTCATGGAGGGGCATGATAAAAAAGATAATATTGCGTTCCTTAAAAATGAATATGGCACAGGCGGCAGTTCCCACGCACTGATCGGGAGCGATAAAGGGCATGAAGACCATGACGCAAAGGGTATCCGTTTGGAAAAGGGCAGTTATGGAAACCCATACGCAAAAGTCCTTTTGAAGTGGAATGTGGTGGAGAAACGCATCAGGGAGCTTGTCAAAGCGGATAAATACCTTTCGCCAAAGGGCAAGGAAGCCTATGCACAGTATAAAAAAGAGCAGGCGGAGGAAGCCATGCGTCGGGAACAGGAAAAGCTGGAGCATGGTATCCGGGTAGAGTGCAAAAATGCCATAGAACAGGCGATTGCGGAAAAATTTGACGGTTATACACTTCCGAGGGATACAGCCGAGGGCGTTATCAGGCAGTACGGGAAGGAGCGTGTAGAGATTCTCCTTGCCAATACAATCACGCATTTATCCCATGACGGGCGGTTTTCACCGAACAATAAGGAATGGGCAAAAAGCCTTGTGCCTTCCGCTGACTGGCAGACAAGGGATTATATCGTCACTTCCCACCCGGCTGTACTGGACGGTTTTACCAATCAGGCAAGACGGTACATAGAGCGTGACAGGGAGCCGGAGAAGGCGGCTGTACCAGAACGGGAAGCAGGAACTTCCGGGGAAAAGGCACAAAATCCTGAACCGGAAAACAAAATCAGTGACAGTGAGAAAGCACTGATTGAAAGGCTTGCGGAGATGTCTGCTGTGGTAAAAATCTGCGGTGCGCTGTCCATGAAAGATGTGGTCGGCTGGAATGAGGATACCGGGGAGGTTGCCATTGAGGACGCTGACAGAAGATTAGAGGGCAAAGCGGTTTATGATGCTTTGTTTTTAGAAGCCGCCGATTATGTCCTGATGCAGTCATTAAGCGGCAATACAGAAAAAGCGGTGGAGATGGACGTTCTGCTGAAGGAAGCACAGAAATATGCGGCACGTTATGAGAATGAGCCGGCACAGCAGAGGGAAGAAAAAGCTGCGGAGGAAACCCTAAAGGCAGAGCTGGAAGATTTATCTGAAGAACCGGGACGGGAAGAAACGGAGAATATAGAGCCAATACCAGAAGCTGATACAGAAAAGGCAGGACAGCCAGAAACGGGGAATATTCCGAAAGAAGATATTTCTGATACGGAAGATGATTTCCTCGATATTGATACGCAGGCAGTCCGGGAGCGTTTGGAAAAAGCAGGCATTGTGGACGGACAGCTTGTAGACGAAAACGCCTTAGAGAATGATCCGTTTATCAGGCGGGTCATGGGTGACATGGAAACGCTGACAGGGGAAACGGAGGAAGAACCGGAAAAAGCATCAGAAAAAGAGCCGGAGATTGATAAGTCAGGAGCAGTAAATTATCACATTTCTTTTAATGAAGCCGAAAATACCGGGAAAGGATTTGCACCGAAAGAAAAATTCCGCCAGAATATAGAAGCCATACGCACCCTTGAAAAGATTGAGGGCGAACACCGTACCGCCACACCAGAGGAACAGGAGATTTTAGCAAAATATGTGGGATGGGGCGGTCTTGCCGATGCATTTGATTCTTCCAAAGCAAATTGGGCGAATGAATATCAGGAATTAAAGAGCCTGTTATCCCCGGAGGAATACGCTTCTGCAAGGGAAAGCACGTTAAATGCCCATTATACAAGTCCGGTCATCATTCAGGCAATCTATGACGCAGTGGGGAAAATGGGATTTACCAGAGGGAACGTGTTAGATCCCGCCGCGGGGATAGGGAATTTCTATGGCTGTCTGCCGGAGGGAATGAAGGAAAGCAGGCTGTATGGGGCGGAGCTTGATGGGTTGACCGGGCGTATCGCAAAACAGCTCTATCCTCATGCGGATATTAAAATCACAGGCTTTGAGAATACCAGTTATCCCAATGACTTTTTTGATGTTGCGGTGGGAAATGTACCTTTCGGACAGTATAAAGTGTCTGACAGGCAGTATGACAAGCACAATTTCCTTATCCATGACTATTTTTTTGCAAAGACACTGGATAAGGTCAGACCGGGCGGCATTGTCGCTTTTGTTACTTCAAAGGGGACAATGGATAAGAAAAACCCGGAAGTGCGGAAATACCTTGCACAGCGGGCGGAGCTGTTAGGGGCAGTCAGGCTCCCGAACACAGCGTTTAAGGAAAATGCGGGTACGGAGGTCACTTCGGATATTCTGTTTTTAAAGAAGCGTGACCGGGTAATGGATATAGAGCCAGATTGGGTGCATCTGACGGAAAAAGACGGTATTGTGATGAACCAGTATTTTGCAGACCACCCGGAGATGATATTGGGAAAAATGGAGATGGTTTCCGGGGCGCATGGCATGGAAAGCGCCTGCCTGCCGGACACTTCCCTTCCCTTGTCGGCACAGCTTAAAAATGCGCTTTCCCATGTGGAGGGCAGCATCGAGCAGGCGGATTTCAACGAGATTGACGATGAACTGGCAAAGGAGAACATACCCGCCGATCCGGACGTGAAGAATTACAGCTATACGGTTGTGGATGACACCGTATATTACCGGGAAAATTCCATTATGAAGCCTGTGGACGTATCGGAAAAGGCAGAGCAGAGGATTAAGGGCATGGTGGCAATCCGGGACTGCACACAGGAGCTGATAAATTTCCAGTTGGAAGAATACCCGGAGGATATGATTCAAAACAAGCAGACGGAGTTAAACCAGTTATACGATGATTTCTCCAAGAAATTCGGTCTTATCAGTTCACAAACCAATAAAAGGGCGTTCAATCAGGATTCCAGTTACTGCCTGTTATACTCCCTTGAAAGGCTGGACGATGAGGGGAACTTCATCGGCAAGGCGGATATGTTCACGAAGCGAACCATTAAAAAGCAGGAGATTGTGACAAGCGTGGACACAGCCAGTGAAGCACTGGCGGTATCGCTGAGTGAAAAGGCGGGCGTGGACTTAGCGTATATGTCACAGCTTGCGGGTAAAAGTGAGGAAGAAATTACAAAGGAGCTTGCAGGGGTAATCTTCCAGAACCCGGTGACAGAAGAATGGGAAACCGCAGACGAGTATTTAAGCGGGAATGTGCGGGAGAAGCTGTCAGTGGCAAAAACTTTTGCGGAGAACCACCCGGAATATGCCATTAACGTAACTTCTCTGGAGGGTGTACAGCCAAAGGAGCTTGACGCATCGGAGATTGAGGTGCGGATCGGCGCAACATGGATTTCCACGAAATATATTGAGGACTTCATGCGTGAAACCTTTGAAACGCCGGAGTACCTGTTTGACCGTAAGGCAATGGGTGTACAGTATTCCAATGTGACCGGGCAGTGGAACGTGAAAGGGAAAAATGCGGACAGGGGAAATGCCCTTGTCAACATGACTTATGGCACAAGCCGGGCAAATGCTTACAGGATTTTAGAAGATTCCCTGAACCTTCGTGACACCCGCATCTTTGATGTGGTTACAGAGGACGGGAAAGAAAAGAGAGTCCTTAATAAAAAGGAAACCATGCTTGCAAGCCAGAAACAGGAAGCGATACGGGAAGCCTTTAAGGATTGGGTATTTCGTGATCCGGAGCGCAGGCAGGACTTATGTGCAAAGTATGCTGTGGCTGTGGTCAAGGAAGTTTTCCAGCGCATCGTAGAACTTATGGAACGG